>TARA_R110000796_G_scaffold190426_1_pt1 | contig 59196 bp, 62 predicted proteins | sample TARA_R110000796 | Tara Oceans TARA_R110000796 (sample SAMEA4397815) | marine metagenome | biome: Polar Biome; feature: [SRF] surface water layer (ENVO:00010504); material: water (ENVO:00002006), including particulate matter (ENVO:01000060) such as... | depth 5 m
GAAAACTTGAAATAAACTGCTGTTCGCTGAGTATTTGAGCTAAACGCTTAAAAACACAACTAAACTACTATCATTAAGACATTTATAGCGCTATTTGAAATTAAAGTTATGACAACTACTAATGAATAAAGACATATTTGGATCATCTATGCTAAATAACTAACCAATATGAGAAGACTCGTATTACTTAAAATCATTTAAAGTAATCAAAAGGCGAAAATTGAATTGATCGAGCTATGTTTAATCATAATTTAATAATATTAAGAAGTAAGTTTACTTAGGCCGTAATACTCAACCTTGATATGAGATTCTTAATATAGGTATATAGGTATATAGGTAAATGAGTACACGTTATGTCTTATAATCAGATTTATAAATATAAACTTCGTAGTGGGCCGCTCTACTGGATAATCTAAGTTTTGGAGTTGTATTATATAATAGCTCTAAACGAACAATATATAATGAAGATAATCCTTAACCATGATCTGATAGGCTATTTTGAATGAGTAATAAGTAAAGAGTAACTTGGTAGGGATATTAAAGCAGGCGTTAAAACAACTTATCAATTTAGAATCTATGAGTCAGTACTCGTAAACGATCATAATAGAAGGTACTCACTGATTCATATAGATTAACAAATTTTAGGCAAGAAAAAGCCGAGCATAGGCTCGGCTTTTAGGTTTCTTTAAGACTTACTCTGCAGACTGTGCGTCTTCTTGAACTGCTTCGCTAGTCGCTGGGCGACCAACTAGTTCAATATAAGCCATTGGTGCATTATCACCAGTACGGAAGCCACACTTAAGAATACGAGTGTAACCACCTGGACGATCCGCGTTACGTGGACCGATTTCACTGAATAACTTACCAACAACTTCATTATCACGCGTGCGAGCAAACGCTAAACGGCGATTTGCTACACTGTCAGTCTTAGCCAGTGTGATTAAAGGTTCAATTACACGACGTAACTCTTTCGCTTTAGGCAAAGTAGTTTTGATGATTTCATGTTTCACCAAAGAACCTGCCATATTGCTAAACATCGCTTTACGATGGCTACTGTTACGGTTTAATTGACGACCACTCTTACGATGGCGCATGACCCTATCCTTCTAACTAAACTAATATAGTGATTTAGATTATTCAGCTAAACTTGCAGGTGGCCAATTTTCTAGGCGCATGCCTAGAGAAAGTCCACGTGAAGCTAGCACGTCTTTAATTTCAGTTAGAGACTTCTTACCTAAATTAGGCGTTTTAAGAAGCTCAACTTCAGTGCGCTGAACTAAATCACCGATATATTGAATTTGCTCGGCTTTCAAACAATTTGCTGAGCGTACTGTTAGTTCAAGATCATCAACTGGACGAAGTAGAATAGGATCGAATTCTGGCTTCTCTTCTTTCTCTTCTGGCTCAGTTACATCACGTAAATCTACGAATGCATCTAATTGCTCAGCTAAGATAGTAGACGCACGGCGGATCGCTTCTTCTGGATCTAAAGTGCCGTTTGTTTCCATATCAATGATTAACTTGTCTAAATCTGTACGTTGCTCAACTCGAGCTGATTCAACCGAGTACGCAATACGTTCAACTGGGCTAAATGATGCATCAAGCAACAATCTACCAATTGGACGCTCATCGTCATCAGAGGATAAACGACTAGATGCCGGCACATAACCACGACCACGTTCAACACGAATACGCATGCTGATCTCGCTGTTATTTGTTGTTAAATTACAAATAACATGATCTGGGTTAGCAATTGTTACATCGCCATCGTGCTGAATATCTGACGCAGTCACAGGGCCTACACCAGATTTAGCCAGGGTCAGAAAAACTTCATCTTTGCCTTCTAACGTTACTGCTAAACCTTTTAGGTTTAATAGTATTTCAATGATGTCTTCTTGAACGCCTTCTTTCGCGCTGTACTCATGCAATACACCGTCGATTTCAACTTCAGTTACTGCACATCCAGGCATAGATGAAAGCAGTATACGGCGTAAGGCATTACCCAAAGTGTGACCGAAGCCACGCTCAAGTGGTTCTAAAACTATTTTAGAACGTGTTGGGTTGATAGCGTCGATATCGACTAACCTTGGTTTTAGAAATTCTGTAACAGAACCCTGCATTTTATCCTCTCTTAACTCTTAACTTTACTTAGAGTAAAGTTCGACGATTAGTTGTTCATTAATGTCCGCAGACAGATCTGAACGCTCAGGTAGACGCTTAAAGCTGCCTTCCAATTTCTTACCGTCAACTTCAACCCAAGTCGGCTTTTCACGTTGCTCAGCCAACTCTAGAGCAGCGATGATACGTGCTTGTGTTTTAGACTTCTCACGGATTACAACAGTATCTTCTGGAGCAATTACGTACGAAGGAACATTCACAACACGACCATTAACTAAAATCGCTTTATGGCTTACTAACTGACGTGCTTCTGCACGTGTGCTAGCAAAACCCATGCGATATACAACATTGTCTAAACGTTGCTCTAATAGCTGTAACAAGTTTTCACCTGTATTACCTTTAAGGCGAGCAGCTTCTTTGTAGTAGTTACGGAATTGCTTTTCTAATACACCGTAGATACGACGTACTTTTTGCTTTTCACGTAATTGTAAACCGTAATCAGATAAGCGACCTTTACGAGCGCCATGCTGACCAGGTGCAGTCTCAAGTTTACACTTAGAGTCGATAGCTCTTACGCCGCTCTTAAGGAACAGGTCAGTGCCTTCACGACGACTCAGCTTGAGCTTAGGGCCCAAATATCTTGCCATGTTATTTCTCCTAACCTATTGTTAAACGCGACGTTTCTTCGGTGGACGACAACCATTATGTGGTATTGGCGTCACGTCAGTAATGTTGGTAATACGGTAGCCAGCAGCATTCAAAGCACGTACAGCAGATTCACGACCTGGACCTGGACCTTTGATGAAAACTTCTAGATTTTTTAAACCGTATTCTTGAGCAGCAGTACCTGCACGCTCTGCAGCAACCTGAGCAGCAAATGGAGTAGATTTACGTGAACCACGGAAACCTGAACCACCGGCAGTAGCCCATGATAGTGCATTACCTTGACGATCGGTAATCGTTACAATAGTGTTGTTGAAAGAAGCATGAACATGAGCCATACCATCAGCAACTTGTTTTTTAACCTTTTTACGACGAATTGGTGTCTTAGCCATAATACTATCCCCTTATCGCTTAATAGGCTTACGAGGACCCTTACGGGTACGCGCGTTAGTCTTAGTTCTTTGACCACGTAGTGGTAAAGAGCGACGGTGACGTAGGCCACGATAACAACCAAGGTCCATTAGGCGCTTGATATTTAAAGTAACTTCACGACGAAGATCACCTTCAACGGTGTACTTGCCAACTGCATCACGCAATACGTCAAGAGTTTCGTCTGAAAGTTCACCGATTTTTGTGGTCTCGGCGATACCAGTCGCTGCTAAGATAGCCTTAGAGCGAGTCTTACCTATGCCATAAATAGCTGTTAAACCAATAACTGCATGTTTATGATCAGGGACGTTAATGCCAGCAATACGGGCCACTAACACATCTCCTATATTCGAATTTGGTAATCATCTGTTTGAAGAGCCCGTAAGGATACTCAAACGAAGACCAAATCACTACTAAAAACACAGGCCGAGAAAACTCAGCCTGCACGCTGTTTACTTAACCTTGCCTTTGCTTATGCTTAGGCTCACTGCAAATTACGCGTACTACACCAGCACGTTTAATAACTTTACAGTTACGGCATATTTTCTTAACGGAAGCACGTACTTTCATTGCTCAACTCCGTAAACTGACCTTATCGACCATAGCCTTTAAGGTTCGCTTTTTTCAGCACAGAATCATACTGATGAGACATCAGGTGAGTCTGTACTTGTGCCATAAAGTCCATGATAACAACTACGATAATCAAAATTGATGTACCGCCGAAGTAGAATGGCGTTTGCCATGCCATTGTCATGAATTCAGGCACCAGACAGATAAAGGTTATATACAAAGCACCTGCCAATGTCAGGCGTGTCATCACTTTATCAATGTATTTAGATGTCTGCTCACCTGGACGAATACCTGGGATAAATGCGCCAGATTTCTTCAGGTTATCTGCTGTTTCACGTGGGTTAAACACCAACGCTGTGTAGAAAAAGCAGAAGAAGATGATAGCTGCTGCTAAAACCATTGCATACAATGGCTGACCTGGGGTCAACGTTGTAGCTATAGCTTGTAACACATCAGCGACCGGACCTTCACCCTGGCCGAACCAGCTGGCAATTGTACCAGGGAACAGAATTATACTGCTAGCGAAAATTGGTGGAATAACACCCGCCATATTTACTTTTAGTGGTAAATGCGTGCTTTGGGCAGCAAATACTTGACGACCTTGTTGGCGTTTAGCGTAGTTAACAACAATACGTCGTTGGCCACGTTCAAAAAACACTACAAGATAAGTAACAGCGAATACGATTACCGCAACCATCAACAGTACAAAAACATTCAAATCACCTTGGCGCGCCATTTCAGCTGTCGAACCAATAGCAGACGGCAGGTTAGCTACAATACCAACAAATATTAAAACAGAGATACCGTTACCAATACCACGTTCTGTTATTTGTTCGCCCAACCACATAAGGAACATAGTACCAGTCACTAAACTCACCACTGCGGTGAAATAGAAACCCATACCAGGGTTAACAACTAACCCTTCCATCATGCCCGGTAAGCTTGTGGCAATACCGATTGATTGGATAGTAGCAAGCACAAGCGTGCCATAGCGTGTGTACTGGCTAATTTTTTTACGCCCTTGCTCACCTTCTTTCTTAAGCTCTATAAACGGAGGATACATATGCGTTAATAGTTGCGTAATAATCGAAGCCGAGATATACGGCATAATACCCAGTGCTAACACTGAAGCTCGCTCAAGCGCACCACCGCTAAACATGTTGAACATCTCAACAATGGTGCCCTTTTGTTGCTCGAAGAAATCGGCAAGTACAGCGGCGTCAATCCCAGGGATCGGCACAAATGAACCTAGACGGTATATAATGATAGCACCTAATACGAAGAGTAATCGGCGCTTCAATTCCGAAAGTCCACCTTGTGCACTTTGCATATCTTGACCTGGTTTAGCCATTAGTACTTCCTTAGTCTTCTACCTTGCCTCCGGCAGCTTCGATAGCTTCGCGTGCACCTTTAGTGGCTCTAAGGCCCTTAACGGTAACAGCGCGTGAAACTTCGCCAGATTTAACAACTTTAACGAACAAAACGTTCTTTTTAACTAGACCAGCTGCTTGTAACGCGCTTAGGTCTACCACATCGCCTTCTACTTTAGCGATTTCGTATAGGTTTATTTCTGCAGATACTAATGATTTGCGAGAAGTGAAACCGAACTTAGGTAGACGACGTTGCATAGGCATTTGACCGCCTTCGAAACCAACGCGTACTTTACCGCCAGAACGTGATTTTTGACCTTTGTGACCACGGCCACCAGTCTTACCAAGACCAGAACCGATACCACGACCAACACGTTTTGGAGCAGTTTTTGAACCTGCAGCAGGTGAAAGTGTATTCAAATGCATGAAATTAACCCTCTACCTTAACCATGTAAGAAACCTGGTTTATCATACCACGTACACATGCTGTGTCTTCTAACTCAACAGTGTGGTTGATACGACGTAAACCAAGACCGCGTAATGTAGCTTTATGTTTCGGTAAACGACCGATAGAGCTTTTTACTTGTGTTACTTTTACAGTTTGATTTGCCATGGTTACCCCAGTATCTCGTCTATGCGAAGACCACGTTTAGCAGCAATCGACTGAGGAGAATTCATATTCTCAAGAGCAGAGATTGTTGCACGCACTACGTTGATTGGGTTAGTAGAACCGTAACATTTAGAAAGTACGTTCTGCACACCAGTCACTTCTAGTACCGCACGCATTGCACCACCAGCGATGATACCAGTACCTTCAGAGGCTGGTTTCATAAACACTTGTGAGCCAGCATGACGTCCTTTAACAGGATGCTGTAATGTGTTGCCATTTAGGTCTACATTGATCATATTGCGACGTGCTTTTTCCATTGCTTTTTGAATAGCAGCTGGAACTTCACGTGCTTTACCATAACCAAAACCTACTTTACCTGCGCCATCACCAACTACTGTTAGTGCTGTAAAGCTAAAGATACGACCACCTTTAACTACTTTAGACACACGGTTCACCGCGATTAGCTTTTCAGCTAGATCAGGCTGTTGTTGCTTTGCTTCTACGTTAGCCATTGTCTACTCCTAGAATTGCAAACCGGCTTCACGCGCAGCATCAGCTAGCGCCTTCACACGGCCGTGATATTTAAAGCCACTACGATCAAAAGCAATCTTTTCGATGCCTTTGTCAGCCGCACGTTCAGCAACCGCTTTACCAACTGCTTGCGCAGCTGCAACGTTGCCGGTGCCTTTAACTGTTTCGCAAATAGCTTTTTCAACAGTAGAAGCAGCAGCCAGTACAGTACCCTCAGCAGTAACTACTTGAGCGTATATGTGACGTGGCGTGCGGTGGATAACAAGACGCGTTGTGCCTTGTTCAATATAATTTCTACGAGTGCGTTTAGCACGACGTAGACGAGCTGTTTTTTTATCCATCGTCTTACCTTACTTCTTCTTAGCCTCTTTACGGCGCACATTCTCATCTGAATAACGAACACCCTTGCCTTTATATGGCTCAGGTTTACGGTATGCACGAATGTTAGCAGCTGTTTGACCAACTAACTGCTTATCTACGCCCTTAACTAGAACTTCTGTTTGGCTTGGAGTTTCAATCGTAATTCCTTCAGGAACTGCGAAATGAACTGGATGCGAGAAACCAAGAGTTAAATCTAATGTTTTACCCTTAGCTGCTGCACGGTAACCAACGCCTACTAACTGAAGTTTCTTCTCGTAACCTTCATGCGTACCAACAATCATATTGTTGATTAGAGCGCGAGCAGTACCTGCTTGAGCCCATGCATCTGTTACGCCTTCACGAGGTAAAGTTGTAATAACGTTTTCTTCAACTTTTACTTCAACAGCGTTGTTGATAGTACGAGTTAATTCACCGTTTTTGCCTTTAACTGTGATTTCCTGGCCTTTTAATGTAACTTCTACACCGGCAGGAACACTAATTGGTGCCTTTGCTATGCGAGACATAGTTCCCCTCCGATTAAGCTACAAAACCAATGATTTCACCACCAACGCCTGCACTACGTGCTGCGCGGTCTGTCATTAGGCCTTTAGAAGTTGATACGATAGCGATACCTAGACCACCCATTACCTTTGGTAATTCGTCACGTCTCTTATAGATACGTAAACCAGGGCGGCTAACACGCTGGATATTTTCAATAACAGCTTTGCCTTCGAAGTACTTCAATTCGATAGAAAGCTCAGGTTTTACGTCGCCATTGATTGCGAAATCAGCGATGTAACCTTCATTTTTTAATACTTTAGCTACTGCTACTTTCAGTTTTGAATTAGGCATCGTTACAGATACTTTCTTCGCTGACTGACCGTTACGGATTCGTGTAAACAAATCCGCGATAGGATCTTGCAAGCTCATAGTCTTACTCCCGTGATTCTTTTACCAGCTAGCTTTTTTAAGGCCAGGAATTTCACCGCGCATAGCTGCTTCGCGAACTTTAATACGGCTCATGCCGAATTTGCGAAGGAAACCATGTGGGCGGCCCGTAATGTTACAACGATTACGCTGACGTACAGGGCTAGAATCACGTGGTAAAGCTTGTAGCTTAAGTACCGCGTCCCAACGATCATCTTCAGATGTATTAACATCACTGATGATAGCTTTTAGTGCTGTGCGCTTTTCAGCGAACTGAGCAACTAGTTTTGTGCGCTTTGCTTCGCGCGCTTTCATAGAATTCTTTGCCATAACCCTACCCTTATTTCTTGAATGGGAAGTTAAACGCTTCTAACAACGCACGGCCTTCCTCATCAGATTTCGCAGAAGTAGTGATAGTAATATCCATACCGCGTACACGGTCTACTTTATCGTAATCGATTTCTGGGAAGATGATTTGTTCACGTACGCCCATGCTGTAGTTGCCACGTCCATCAAAAGACTTAGCACTTACGCCACGGAAGTCGCGAATACGTGGGATAGCGATTGATACCAAACGCTCAAAAAAGTCCCACATACGTTCGCCACGTAGGGTTACTTTACAACCTATCGGGTAACCTTCACGCACTTTGAAGCCAGCAACAGATTTGCGTGCTTTAGTGATTAGAGGTTTCTGACCAGAGATTGCAGCTAGATCCGCAACAGCGTTATCTAGAATTTTCTTGTCAGCTAGGGCTTCGCCCACGCCCATATTCAATGTGATCTTTTCGATCAGAGGGACTTGCATGACAGAGCTGAAACCAAACTTCTCTTGAAGTTCAGCTACTACTTTGTCTTTATATACTTCATGCAGTTTCGCCATCATTCTACTCCAACTATTAAATAGTTTTACCAGTAGATTTAAAGATACGTAATTTCTTACCATCTTCAATCTTGAAACCTACACGATCTGCTTTACTCGTTTCCGAGTTGTAGATCGCAACGTTTGATACGTCGATAGACGCTTCTTTCTCAACAATACCGCCAGGCTGGTTCAATTGTGGAACCGGCTTTTGGTGCTTTTTGATCAAGTTTATGCCTTCGACAAATAATCTTCCAGATTCAGTAACAACTGAAAGCACTTTTCCGCGCTTACCTTTGTCTTTACCTGCTAGAACGATTACTTCGTCATCACGACGGATTTTTGCTGCCATGATAGACTCCTTACAGTACTTCTGGGGCTAGTGAAACGATTTTCATGAACTTATCATTACGAAGTTCACGAGTCACAGGGCCGAAGATACGAGTACCAATAGGCTGCAAGTTATCATTTAAGATAACAGCTGCATTGCTATCGAAACGGATCAAAGAACCGTCTGGACGACGAACGCCTTTTTTGGTGCGCACAACTACCGCGTTTTTAACATCACCTTTCTTCACTTTACCGCGAGGAATAGCTTCTTTTACAGAAACTTTAATGATGTCGCCAATCGCTGCATAGCGACGGTGAGAACCACCAAGGACTTTTATACACTGCACTTTGCGAGCGCCGCTGTTATCAGCAACTTCCAGCTGAGTTTGCATTTGGATCATGTTAATGACCTCCGGTGTAGTAATTACAACTTGTCTTAAATTCGTTTAAAATCAAGACATTTCGATTGAAATCCACTCAAAAAACAAGCTAGTTGTCTCTTAAGGGCGGGCAATTGTACCAGCATTACGGGGGGAGCGGTAGGTTATTTTTTAATTAATTATGAGGGAAAGCTAATTAATATTGAGTAATTACGGCTATCTAGCTATTTTACATATGGTTACAAAACAAACAAGGCACTATCTTAGTGCCTTGTAGATTATTTATCAGGGTTTTAGCCAAACAAACCTTTCAATTTATCTTTAAGTTTGTCTTTTGCTTTTTCTTTGAGCTTTTCTTTTGCTTCTTCTTTAAGCGCATTACCAAAATCAAGCTTAATGCCTACATCATGGAATGGCCCTTTAATACGCAGTGGTATTTTAAAGCCGGTACTATCATCGGTTGTACCCTGCCCCTCAATAGAACCGACTATACCGGTTACTAGTCGGTAATTAATAATAGTATTAGGTAAATCCACATCACCTTCGCCTGAAATACGGATCAGTGGGCTGATTAACGACAGGTCGTTATTATGGCCCACCCCATTAGTAAACTTAAAGCTACCCGTTAATGCTGAGAAGTCGGTTTGCTGTGACTTATCAAAGCCAGTATCTAGTCCTTCTGATACAGCCCCTACATTACCTTTAAGCAACTCTTTACCTTTGCGAATCATTTCAGCTATATTTGCGCCTTGTACTGCGCCATTAGCAAACTCAAACCCTAACTCACCATTAAGTGCGTTAACAAACTCTTTTTGGCTTTGCCCATTTGTGGTTAAGTTCCAATTTAATGAGCCATTACCCATTAATTTATCAAATCCTGCGGCATCGGTTAATAACGGTTGTGCATCAATACCTGCCAAATCAAAATTAGTGGTTATTTTATAAGGTATTTGCTGGGCATTAATATTAATTGCCCCTTTCCCTGTTCCCTCATAGGCTGCAAAGTTATCTAAGCTTAATTTAGCGACACTATTTTTTAACACTACTGTAAATTGGTTTGCACCGAGTTTAATATCGTTAGCTTTTAAACCGCTTGAACGTATTACTACATTAGCATCAAGCGTATTTAAGGCACTTAAGTCTATTTTAGTGTCGTCCCATACAATAGGCTCTGCTGGTTTAGTTTCGTCTGTAGTTGGCTGCTCTTTTTTAGCTACGGCTTCTGGTAAGTATGGGTTTAAGTCAAGCATACCTAAGTCAATGTTTGCCATTACAGCAAGTCGTTTACCTAAATTAAGCTCACTTTTACCTTTTATTTGCAGTGCATCTAATGTGGCAATAAGCTCTTCAAGCTTAAATTGCTCACCCGCTAAATGCATTTTGCCATTTACACTAAAAGCATTAAAGGCGTTCTCTTTGGCGTTTAACTCTACACCTTGCCATTTGGCTATATTTTTTACCGAGTCTCCACTTAGCGCTAACTGACCTTTTATATCTTGGCCTTGTTTAGCAATAGTTCCCTCAAAGGTTAAATCAACTAAACGTGAATCTAAACTCTGCTGAATATTAAAAGTAGTGCCTTCGATCGCTTTTGCTGGCGTATCTAGTTTTACATCAAGCTCAAAGCGCTCTTGCATGTAAGTTATTGCGCCTTTTACTTCTAATGTTTTACGCAGTGATGGAAGTAAAATAGCCAGCTCTAAATCACTTATTTGCTGTTTAACCCCGGTTTTACCATCTAAATAAGTAAAGGTACCACCATAAATGGCAACCTCCCCTAGCTCAATGTCAAAGTTCTCAGGTAATTTTATAGCTTCCGCAGATCCTGTTTGCTCTTTAGGCTGCTCAGCTACCGCATCAAATAGCTGCCAGTTAGCTTTACCGTTTTTATCGGTCTCTAATAAAATATCAGGCTCGTTAATAACAAACTTATCGAGTTTAAATTCACCATCTAATAGCGATAGCCAAGGGATGTGTACTGCAAGCTGCTGCATACTTGCCATATCGGCGCGAGAGCCCGATTTCATGTTGGCAAAATGTACATCATTAAGTTCTAATTTTAATGCAGGAAATACACTCAGCGTTTTATCGCCTTTAATAGTTAATGTACGTCCTGTGGTTTGTTCTACCTGCTCAGAGACTTTATTAAAAATAGCATCAGTAGGAATTAAAAAGGGTGCTGCAACGATAAGTGCAATACATAACAGCAGTATTACACCTATAATTTTAAATAAGGTTTTCATGATCGTCCTTTCAAATGTGCAAATAATACTCATATCATAGCGAGAGTTATCACTAAAATCATTGTCAGTACTAAAAAAAATAACTTTCAACTAATTTATTTTTTAATGATGAATCTACGCGCTAATAATATCAACACTATTTAAATATTAACAAACAACACATGCTCACTTTATAAAAAACAACAAATCATTACTTTTCAACAAGTAAGACATGAAAAACACACTGTCGTATGATTTTCAAACAATCTAAACTAATTGAGTTTTCGTCACTTAAGTTAACTATTTTATTGTTTTAATAAATTAATAATTATGAGCACTTTAACTGTTGTATTCTTAAGGCTTGTATATGCCTCTGTTGTTATTGCAAGATTTGCGCTAAAATAGACCAGCTAAAAAATGCATCTAACTCGAGGTTCTACAAGGCATGAAAAAACTGCTAATTTCACCGTCACAAATGTCGCTAGGCGAGCAAGAAAACCAAATATACCAAAACATTCTGAAGCAATCCTCAGAACTCAGCCTAAATCTAATGGCCGTGAAAGTAGAAAACCACCCAGATGATTTTTTACTTTGGTGCTATGAACTGCTTAACGCAAGCAAAGATCGTATGAATTACGACTTGCTAGAGCCGCAACAGTTACCAGTACTAAAAAAACTGCACGACCAACTTATTTCTGCTATTAGCTTTTTACAAGTTAAAACGTTACGTGTAGCGCCTTGGCCTGTAGTAACTACATTTATTGAGCAGCACAAAGATCTTATTGCACTTGATGAGCAGCTTCGCTTAACAAGCTACATTGCAAGCATTCGCCCGCAATCACTTAAAGATATGACCCCAGAAGACTTACTTGCGTTTAGTGGTAAGCACATGGCATCGCTTGATCCAAGCACTTACAACTTTGATGTTGAATGGTTTGCATCAACTAAAAGCGCTAAAGCGTTTCATCAACTACTGGCTGATATGCCTGATGCGTTTGATGATGCACTTAGCAATATTCCGTTGGAAGGTAATATTACTCATTATGAGTACCAGCAATTTGTTGCTGCTTACTTAAAAGCTTTTAGCGATGGTAACGAAAAGCCAACGCTCGCTCCAGCGACTCGCTTATTAGCGATGCGTCGTCCTGACGTATTTACTCCTATTAGCAATAATAGATTAGATGCTTTATGTGGCGCACTGGGTGTTAGCAAGCTAAAAAACACTGACTTTGAGCGTTACTGGCAAGACATAGTACAGAAAATTCAAACTCTGTCTTGGTTTAAAATGGCTAAAGCAGACAACGAATTAGAAGAGCAGCTGGTAAGCATTAAAGCGCTTATTCCGTGCTTTTTTTACTATGCAGACACCACAACAGCCGATAGTTCTAATTACATCAAGCTGCTAAGCAAGCCAAAGCGCAGTACTTCAGGTACAGGTAAAACTAAGCGTAGAGGTAAAGAATCTGCAGAAATTTTAGTAGACCGCGCACTTGCAGCTGACGATATTCCTGAGCATATTCGTAGCAAACGTGATTCTATTATTAATGAAGTACAAAAAGGTCGTGGAGTTAACGAAACAATTAGCTTAATGCGTACTATTTTTGGTTAATTATTAATAACTAACCTAGCAGCGCCGATTTGGTGCAGCTAGGTTAATTTATGCACCACAAATGTAAAACCCCTTAAAATCTTATCTCTGCACCTCTCCCTCTACTAATTATAAGCTATTGTTTTAAAACACCTAAAACCATATTCACTGCAATAAAGTGAAGCTGGCATACCCCGTGCAATCTTCTTTTCTGTTAAATAATAAAATGCTGCCAAGCTATAAGCCTTAAAGCTTTGGCATGCAATCATATAACAGGAACTAAAACATGCTAAAACTACAAAAAGTCATAACAATAACAGCACTCTCTTTAGTTAGTGTCGCATCAACAGCAGCCTATGCTGAAGTAACCGCTAATGCGGCAGCAACATCAAACTATTTATGGCGCGGACAAGAACAAACCAGTGGTGATGCAGCCATTTCAGGCGGCATTGACTACACCAACAAGTCTGGTTTTTATGCCGGTGCTTGGGCATCAAATGCCTCTTGGGCCGATGAGATGACCTATGAATTAGACTTGTATGCAGGCTTTGGTGGCGCTATTAATGAAAGCGTGAGCTACGATGTTGGTTACATTTATTATGCATACCCAGATGCAGCTTCCACGGCTGATGCTGACTTTTCTGAGATTTACGGCAGTATAAGTGTAAAAGGCTTCACCTTTGGTGCTGCTGTATTAGCAACCTCTGCAGCAAGTGGTGACGGTACAGACTTTGCTGACTCACTTTACCTAAAGGCAGATTATGCTTTTGCTGTTGGCAATAACGGCACCGAAATAGCATTTCATTTAGGCCACTACTCTGGTGATTTTATAGGTGATGACAATATTATTGATTATGGCATAGCAGTATCTAAAGATGGTTTCACTTTTGGTTTATCTGATACCGATATAGATGGCTCTGACGTAAAAGCCTATGTTGCTTATTCAGTAGACTTTACACTTTAAAAATTGCACTGTAATTGCTGCAACCCAAGAGCCGAAAGGCTCTTTTTTAGTTTTAGCAGCATAAATAACCTGGCCACTAAACAAACTACGTTAACAAACCGTTACAATAAAATAATCACCTTATCCTCATTTTGCCTTATGCTATAGCCAGTAATTCCCCCCAAATTAGGTTATTAAGGAATAATAATGAAGTCACCTAACGCGCTAAGCGCACTAATCGATATTTATATCAGCCCAAGTAAAGCGTTTAATGGTATAGAGCAAGCAAAAGGCTGGTCATGGTTGGCCCTTATTTGTATAGCAGTTGCCACCGCCGCGAGTATGTTTGTTTTTTATAATAGTGTTGATATACAGTTTTTAATTAATGAGCAAGTAGCCGTTTCAAGTGTTGATGCCACTATTGGCGAGCAAAAAATGATTCGTCAAGCGATTGAACAAAATGCCCCAAACCAAATGTGGTTTGGCATGATCGGCGGTATTATTGGCATAGTAATAATGAATGCTTTAGTTGCACTTTATTATATGCTGATAGCTAAACTCGATCCTAACTCACAACATAGTTACGGTGCTTGGTATGGCTTTTCATTATGGACAATGATGCCTACGGTTATTTCAAGCCTTGGCACTATCGCCTTAGTATTAATGGCCAACACAGATCAAATTTCGCAACAAGCGGTGTTTAGTTACGCTTCTATCAATCAGCTCATTGTTGGGCTTGATGCCACACATACTTTTTATACCTTACTAGAATCAATTAACCTGTTCACTATTTGGAGCATTGCGCTGGGCATGGTTGGGCTAAAATGCTGGACTAATTTCTCAACTAATAAAGCACTGCTGTTTGCAGCCTTACCAAGTATTATTATTTTTAGTGTTTGGGCGATTATAGCCGCACTTTAATTATTATGCAGAGGCAAGTTAGCCTCTGCACATTTTCACTCACGGACCGATAAAATGAAAAAAGCCATTATCATCACACTCGCTATTGCCGCTTTTATAGCGTTAATTGTATCAAAACAAATTTCTGGTGATAAAAAACAGCCCGAGGTAAATATCGCCCATGTTGAACTAGGCAATATTGCCGACTCAATAATGGCGTCTGGTAACTTAGTATTTAATACTCAAGTTCAGCTGCGCTCTGAAGTTACCGGCCGAGTAGATAAAGTATTTGTCGAAGAAGGCCAAAGTGTAAAACAAGGCGATATTTTAATGCGCCTTGATACCACTGCATTTGAATCTGAAGTAACCCGCAATAAAGCGCTACTACGTGCCACCGAAATAGAAATTAAACATAGCCAAATTCGCTTAGTTAACTTTGAGCGCCAACTAAAAAGACAAAAAGAGCTTTACGATGTCGGTTTGGGCAATGAAGAAGCCTATGAAAACCTAGCAAGTGCCCGCGACTTAGCTAAAATAGATATTGAATCTCGTAAAGAGTCGTTTAACCAAGCTCATGCGTCGTTGCAAATTGCCCAAGATCGGTTAAATAAAAGTGTTTTTAAAGCGCCTATGAGTGGCCTATTGGCTTCGGTTAATATTAAAGAAGGCGAAACGGTTATTGCCGGAACGACCAATATAATAGGCTCTGATTTAATGCTGGTTGCTGACCCCAGTGCTATTTTAGCTGAGTTGCGGGTTGATGAAACCGACATAGCCAGTATTAAACTCCACCAAAAAGCAAATATTTATGCCGCTGCTTATCCTAATAATCCTTTTACTGGCACAGTAATAAACATTGGTACCTCGGCTAAAAATCAGCCTGGCTCACAAGGGTTATCATTTAAGGTAAAAGTATTACTCGATGCTACCGATCGTCAACTATATGCCGGAATGAGCTGTAGAGCAGAAATTGCCACCAGCATTGCCGAAAATGGTTTAAAGTTACCAATAGAAGCAATTCAAAAACAAGACGACAGCACCTTTGTTTGGCGCCTAAATAACGACAACAGCGTTAGTAAAGTAACCGTAACTGTTGGTATATCATCAGATATTGAACAAGCAATTACCGAGGGGCTCAATGAAGGTGACAAAATAGTTATTGGCCCGGCTCGCCCTATTAGTACTTTAAAAGAAGGCGACACAGTAAAAGTAAAAGCCGCTGCGAAGGAAAACAACTAATGACTGCGGTGATCAAGCTTGAGCATATTAATAAACAATACAAAATGGGCGCTGAGATATTTAAAGCACTTGATGATGTAAACATTAGCATTATGCCCAATGAATATGTGGCCATTATTGGCCCCTCAGGATCTGGCAAGTCTACCCTAATGAATTTGTTAGGCTGCTTAGATACCCCCACCAGCGGCGAGTATTATTTAAAAGATAAGTTAGTAAAAAGTATGACCGAAACCGAGCTTGCGCACCAACGCAACGAAAGCGTCGGATTTATATTTCAAAGCTTTAACTTATTACCACGCGCATCGGCGCTAGAAAATGTAATGCAGCCTTTAGTTTACCGCTTTACCCCTAGCAAACAACGCAAACAACAAGCCCTTGAGGCGCTAAAGCGCGTGGGCTTAGCCGACAAAGTAAATCACTTATCAAGCCAGCTGTCGGGCGGGCAACGTCAACGAGTTGCTATTGCTCGTGCTTTAGTCACTAAACCGCATATATTATTAGGTGATGAGCCAACCGGTAACTTAGACAGTAAAACCACCCACGAAATTATGGCCTTATTTGATGAGCTGCATAACGAAGGGCATACCATTATTTTGGTTACACATGAGCAAGAAATTGCCGACCACTGTCAGCGGGTAATTCGCTTAGTGGATGGTAAAGTAGTGAGTGACGTAACTAAAAACCAAGGAGCAAGGCAGCATGTTTAAACTTGCACTGGCCACTATGGAAGGCACTAAAGCCGCATTTTCGGCAATTAAAGCAAATGCTATGCGCTCTGCCCTCACCTGTTTAGGTATTATTATTGGCGTGGCCGCAGTAGTAACTGTGGTTGCTGTAATGCAAGGCTTTACCAAGCAAATAAACGATCAGTTCGCTGATATGTCGCCCGATGTAACTACTATTAAGGCGTATACCAGTATTGAGCTAGAAATGGTTGGTAAAAATGCAAAACTTAGCTACGACGATTTTTTAACCTTAAAAGCACGAGTAAAAGAAGCAGAAACACTCACCGCACTAATGTTTACTTGGCGTTTTTCGGGCGGAGCTGAGTATGGTAATAAAAGTCATTCATCGCGGGTTATGGGTACTGAGCAAGACTATCAAAAAGCATACCGTACCTACCCCGATCTAGGCCGTTTTATTCGCGCTGAAGACGACGAAAAACGCCGCCGCGTAGCTTTTATTGGGCCGTCAATTATCGAAAAATTAAACTTACCCAGCAATCCGGTAGGCGAATACATAAAGCTAGGTGGCGAATGGTTTAGAATTATTGGTGTAGCCGAAAAACAAGGTAGCTTTTTGGGCTTTGATCAAGACGATTATATTAATATTCCCATTAGCACTATGAGTGCGTTAGAGGGAGGCAATACGCAAAGTAATGTACAAATTATGTTTAGGCTTGAAGATAACGCTAACGAAGAGCAGGTACTAGCAAAAATTACTCGTATACTGCGCCAGTTACATAAACTTAAAGACGGCGACGACAATGACTTTGAATTTGAAACTGCTGAAAAAGCCCGCGCCCAAGTAGATAAATTTACCGGTAGTGCCACTGCCATAACCGCAGGTATTGTTGGTATTAGCTTATTAGTTGGTGGCATAGGTGTAATGAATATTATGTTAGTGTCGGTAACTGAGCGCACCCGCGTGATTGGCACCCTTAAAGCGCTAGGCGCTACACCCGGCTTTATAATGTTGCAGTTTTTAGTTGAGGCTGTGGTGTTATCGCTATTTGGCGGGTTGATTGGGCTTGCCATTGGTTATGGCGCAGCGGGGCTTATTTCGTTTATGGTTCCTAGCATGCCAGATGCGTATATTCCGGCATGGGCGGTAATGTTGTCGTTTGGTTTTACTTCATTAATTGGCATAGTGTTTGGTTTAGCCCCAGCCATTAAAGCCGCCAGGCTCAACCCTATAGATGCACTGCGTTACGAGTAACAATAGCATTGTAGTTGCTTACAAGGATGTAAGCCTAGTACATAATTAACACAGTGATTAAAACTCTCTTTAAACTTCAAGCACAAAGTATTACCCTACTTAAACACCACTTAAAAAATGAACTTTTAACGCTTAAACCACCCAAAGTACACACTATTGATATTGCTCACGGCTAATTTTAAATAAGGTATTAAATGCACAAAAAGCTAATACGTTGCATTATTGCTGCATGCTCTTTTTTAACTATAAACTCTAGCTTGGCGCTAGCACAACTAAACCCATCAGATGAAGCGCAAGGTATAACCGAAACCGCATATACTCCTCTGCGTTGTAATCAGCAACTACAGGCAAGTAGGCAAAAAACATACAGCCGTAAGTTTATTGTTCCTCAACAAGCTAGGTTACTCTCATGGAATATTTATAAGGCACAAAACCAAGGCCTATATAAAGATTTAACTCACCTTAATGAAACTGCTGATATTGTTTTATTACAAGAGGCTATTGTAGATACACGCCTTACTAGCCTTAAACCTTTTTGGCGTTTTTCGCCCGGTTATAAAAGTGGCAATGTACAATCTGGTGTAATGACGCTTAGCCGCTGGCCTGCAACTGTACATTGTACTTTTATTCATAAAGAGCCATGGTTACGAAGCCCAAAAGCAACTAACATTGTTGAATATGCAATGGCTAACCAACAACGCTTATTGAGCGTTAATTTGCACGGCATTAACTTTACGTTTGGTACTAAAGCCTACGCGCAACAGTTACAAGCCAGTATAAAAATAATGCAACAACACAAAGGGCCAATTCTTTTTGCGGGCGATTTAAACGCATGGAGCGATGCACGCCAAAAGCTAGTTAATGACGCGCTGAGTAAACTGGGCCTTAAAGAAGCTATATACGTAGATGACAAGCGTACAAAAGCATTTGGTTTAGCCCTGGATCAAGTGTGGGCTCGTGGTGTTGTTATTTCTGATACTTTAGTAAGCGAATATACCAGTTCTGATCACAACCCTATTTTAGCCACTTTAAAAGTTGATGATGTATAACATGAAAAAAACTCGTATTTATTCTGCTTGGCTACTGACCATATTATTCACCTTTTTTAGCCAAATAAGCCTAGCTGCACACCCCAACCAATTACCTAATCAAGAACCCAATCGAGAACCCGACCAAGAAGTGCAGCATTTAATTACCTTTATTAGCAACAGCAACGCCACTTTTATCCGCAATGGCGATGAACATACTAGCAAAGAAGCCGCCGAGCATTTAGCCATGAAATACCGTAAAGCTAAACGTTATGCAAAAACAGCCGACGACTTCATTAATAATCTCGCTAGTAAAAGTTCATGGAGTGGTAAAGCCTACACGGTAATTTTAAGCAGTGGTGCTAAGTTAACCGCAAATAGCTGGCTAACCAATGAGCTAATACGATTTAGAAACACAAAAAAGCCGTAGTAAATACGGCTCTCTAAAGCTATCAATAATAACAAGCTAAGCGTTACCTAGCTGTATGCGCTAAGTTAGGTAAGTAATCTACCGCTAGAATATCGCCGGGGTTAAGCCCAGTAACTACATGCTGCTTTGCGCCAATTATTTCACCTAAGCGCACAAACCGGCGTTCTATTTGCTCATTGTCACTATTAATCACATACAGCATAGTTAATTGGCCAAACTCATGTATCCAGCTACTATCTAGCAATATTCCTTGTTCATCGGGTAATACTAACTCTAATTGCGCATACAAGCCGGGCATTACCCCTACAGAAGAGTCAAAGTCTAAGCGAATTAACAAACTACGTGAGGCGCTATCGGCAACCGGAACTATTTCGGCCACTGTGGCTGGCGAGGTTAAATTAAGTGCAGGCAACTTTATGGTTAAACTTTGCCCTAACTGCAATTTAACCGCTTGCGTTTCTCGCACATTAAACTCAACTTGTAGCTGCTGCGGGTTATATAATCCTAATAAAGCCTGCCCAGGCGTAGCTGTATCACCAGGTTCGACTAACCGCTCTACTACAACCCCCGAAATAGGCGCTGTAATACGAGTGTAACTCAGCGCAACTTTGGCTTGTGTTTGCTGCTGCTTAGCGGCAATTATATTGGCCGATAAACTATCAAAATTTGCCTTCGCATTATCTAACTCACTTAACGATACTAAGCCTTGCGCATACACACTTTCAATTCGCTTAAGTTGCTTTGTAGCTTGGGTTAATGCGGCTTGAATAGCATTAATTTGCGCCTCACTTTGTGCTAATTGCGCTTTAAAGTCATCTTGTTGTAAGGTAATGAGTAAATCACCTTTGGTTACTTTATCGCCCGCGCGTACACTTAAACGCTCAACTTGCGCCATAACTCGCGATGAAATTTGGGTATTTTGTTTCGCAATAATACTGCCTGGCACCCATTCACTACGGGATATTTTTTGTAGTAAAACCGTTTCCCGCTTACCGTGGTAATTGTTAGCGTTGGTCGTTTTTAAACCAGCAACTTGCTTATTTGAAAAGCTGCCCGCCATATACAATACGGCGCCTACTACCACTAATAAAGCGAGTAACGAGCCAACTAGTTTTGATTTACCTTGCATGCGTTTCTCCCGCAGTGGTTTCTGTGTTTGCAAATACTAAGTAATAAACAAGCGGCACTACAAATAACGAAAACAACGTTGATGCCACAATGCCAAAAATAATCGCAATTGCTAAGCCACTAAATACCGGATCTAGTGTAATCACTAAGTTACCTAATAATGTGGTGCCTGCGGTTAGTAGTACGGGGCGCATGCGCACTGTTCCTGCTGCAATTAACGCTGCTTTTATTGCCATACCTTGGGCGCGTGCTTGATTAATAAACTCAACTAAAATAAGTGAATTACGCACCACAATACCCGCCAAGGCAATCATGCCTATCATCGCAGTAGCGGTAAATAAAACCGGCTCGGGAGCTGATGCAATACTGCGCTCACCAAACTGATTAAGTAACCAAAAACCAGGCATAATGCCAATAACAGTGAGTGGTATTGCCGACATAATAATAAGCGACAAGCTTACTGAGCGTGTTTGTAGGCGTAAAATAATAAAAATGGCGCTAAGTGCAAATGCAAAGGCAATCCCCATATCTCTAAATACATCTATGGTAATACGCCACTCTCCTTCACCGCTAAATGTTACTTGCGTACCTGGCGGTAATTGCCAAGGTGCAGTGCCACCATTATTAAAAAAGTGCCGCGCTAACCAAGGCGTTTTTACAAAATCGTCTGTTGATATATTTAAATCAGCAGTTACATCGGCAATTATTGCTGCGGGAGTTCTCCCATTTAGCTCTGCCATAACATAAATAACTTCGCGCTGATCTTTGCGCATAATAGTTTGCGCTACATTTAATTGAGTAAACTCTCCAAGCTCAGAAAGCGCAACTAAAGGCCGCGGCGCACTACTTAAGCCAAATTTACTCGCATTTTTAGCTATGTCTCTGTCGCCCCTTAGTTGTAATGCTAGCAATTGTGCAAATTGATTGCGTTCGCTATAAGATAACTGCAGTTTTATTGGCACAGGCTGAGTTTCGTTGCTGACATAAAGCTGCCCAACCGTTTGCCCTTGTGACGCTATGCTAAGTGTTTGCGTGATATTTTCGGTAGATATAGCACTATGCGCCGCTTTCGTTTTATCAGTAATAAAACGTTGCAAAGGGGCTGCTGCAACCATTGAAGTATCAACCCCTACCACATGAGGTTCTTGTTTTAAGCGCGTTGCAACTTGCTCTGCGGCTAAATAATGCGTTTGCCTATCAATAAATGTATCTCGATAAACTTCTGCCACTAAAGTACTTAACACCGGCGGCCCTGGCGGCACTTCAACTACTTTAATCACTATGCCGTTATTTACTAATGGTGCTAACTGTTTACGCAAACGCATTACCACCGCATGAGATTGATGCTCGCGCGCTGTTTTATCTAGTAGTAGCACTCTTAGTTCAGCTAAGTTCGGTGCTTCTCGTCGGTAATAACCGCGTACCATACCATTAAAGTCCATACTTGAAGGCTGGCCTACATAAGTGGCTATTTCACTTACCTCGGTTAATTGCCATGTGAGCGTTTGCACTTGTCGGGTAAAAGCAGCTGTTTGCTCTAAATTAGTGCCCTCTGGCATATCAATAAGTACTTGTAGTTCATTTTTATTATCAAACGGTAATAACTTCAGCGGTACTAATCGCATCACCGGTAACATGGCGCTAATAATAAATAACGCAAGCGTGATCCACAGTACCCATTTAGCACGTGGTTTTGAGGCCAGTAAGGGGGTTAGTAAGCGCTCGTAAAGGCTCGTTTTGTTATTTGCTTGATCGGGCTCTTCACTATTAGGTTTTAGTAATTTCATGGCAAGCCATGGGGTTACAAAAAACGCCACTAATGTTGATACCATAACACTCACAGGTACGTTAAATGCCATTGGCGCCATATAAGGCCCCATCATTCCAGTAATAAAAGCCAGTGGAATAAATGCCACCATAATAGTTAGGGTCGACATTAATAGTGCGGTGCGAATTTCGCTCATTGCATTCACAATTTGCTGTTTTTTATCACCCTTTTTATTTATAAAACGGCTGATGTTATCTATACCTGTGATCGGATCATCAACCAGTAACCCCAAAGATAAAATTAACGCAAATAAGGTCACTCGGTTAATTGTGTAACCAAAGGCAAAATCAAGCGAGAGCGTAATGCCATAACAAATGGGTACAGCAAGTCCAACTACTATTGCCGGGCGCCAACCTAAAAATACGCCCACAAATATAACCACCGTAAATACTGCAAACACTAAGCTTGAGGCTAAATTATTTACTTTTTCGTCGGCGGTTTGGCCGTAATCTCGCAGTACTGAGTACGTTATTTCTGCTGGTAGTAACCTTGTTTTTAGCTCTGCCATCATGGCATGTACATCGCTTGCCACCGCTACAGCATTAGTGCCTGCTTGTTTGGCAATACTCAGCGTTACCATAGGGTAATGCTGTTGCTCATTTGACTGCGCCAGCCATTGATAGCTTTGCGCCTCATCGGGGCCATCACTAACCTGGGCTACATCGGTTAAATAAACACTTTTACCATTAACAACATTAACGACTAGTTGTTCTATCGCTGTTTTAGTTCTTAATACATCGCCCGCTTGCAAAATTATTTGCTGCTGGGCATTTACCACGCTACCTACCTCGGTGAGTTGATTAGATACACTAAGCGCATAATAAACATCACTTAATGTGGTTTGGTGTGCAGCCAAAGCGGTGGCATTTAAATTAACGGTAATGGCGCGGTTACGCCCCGCAATTACTTTTACTTCGCTCGTGTGTTCAATTCGTTGTAAATTATTGGCTATTTCGTTTGCAAAGCGGGTTAATTCATAATCACTATAAAGCTTAGGATCCTTGCTATATAACCCAAGCATAACAATAGGCACATCATTTACTTCTACTGGGCGTATTTGCCAGCTTTTAATAATAGGAGTCATAGTATGTTGATAGCTATAGAGCTTGGCGTAGGTATCGAGTATGGCTTGTTCGCGATCGTGCCCTACCTCAAAGCGCAAAGTAACCACAGCACGACTACTTTGCGTAGTTGAATATATATGTTTTACACCACTAAGTTGCGCCAATAACTTTTCTAATGGCTCAGTGACTAACCTAGCAACTTCAGGGGCTTCTACATTAGGTGCCGACACATAAATGTCGAGCATAGGTACCACTATTTGTGGCTCTTCCTCACGCGGCGTTTGCTGTAAAGCAAATAACCCACACAGTACCGACAACACAAAAATAATAATTGGTACGCGGCCACTTAAACTGCTTTTTACAGCGTTATCTATAGCGTTCATTGTGTTATTCCTTACAAAACAACCCATATAAAGTTGCCAGCAGTGTTACAGCATCTTTATCAATAACACGATAATAAATTGTTTGGCTTTCGCGTCGAGTAGCCACTATATTTGCTTTACGCAGTGCTGCTAAATGCTGAGAGAGTGCCGATTGTGCAAGAGGTACAGCTTCATTTAACTGCGACACGTTCATTTCGGTGTCTTGTAAGGAGCATAAAATCATTAAGCGATTTTTATTGGCTAAGATTTTTAATAATTTCTCTGCTTTTTCTACGTTGGCAGCCATGGCAGTAAAGTCAATATTCATACTGTGCTCTTATACTTAATTTGTTAGTAAGTATAGGTTGCTAGAACAGCCATGTCTAACATTAGATCTTGCTAATGTATGAAAACCTAATATAGTAGCTATACATACTCATTAAAATGACCGACTATAATGAAGCTTAATAATGCACTGCGCTTAATTGCTGGCATCATGATTATTATCTCTGTTTTATTACAAAGCTTTCATGACCCACGCTGGATATGGTTTACTGTATTTATAGCACTAAATCTAATGCAATCAGCTTTTACCTGCTGGTGCCCAATGATCACACTATTACGCAAACTTGGCGTTAAGGAATAACTTATGCTTACCCCAATTCCCGACTTATTAAAAACCATTATCCCTAACCAGCGCCGTATTGACGCCCAACAAGCAAAGCAAGAGCTTGCAAGCAATAAAGGGTTACTCATTGATGTACGCGAACCGGCTGAACATGCCGCGAAAGCAGCGCCTGGAGCAATCAACATTCCGCGTGGCTTACTCGAAATGAAGTTAATGGAGCTAGAAAAAGACGCCTCACGGCCCATTTATTTACACTGCGCCAGTGCAGCCCGCGCTACTCTTGGCGCCGAAGCACTCACTCGTGTTGGCTACGAAAACGTAACTGTGATTACTTGTAAAGCAGAAAAAGTACATGAGGTGTTTTGAGTTAAAATAGCTAGGCGATCAGGTATGATCGCCCTCAACTTTGTTTAAAAAATTTTACTTAAAAGCATCTACCAATCGTCATTATTTCTTTTATTTCAGCTTTTCCTATTAATAATATTTTTCAAGTTGTTTTTTTATAAAAATGCAAAGAGGATTTACTACTACATTAACCCCCCATCAATCAACCTTAACGCTACAACCTTTATTTCTCTTGATGTTAAAATAGTGTTTATTACCATTGTTGACTGTTGGTATTTGGTGTGCTAATTTTAAATTAGCTAAAATAGGGACAAAAATTAATACTTAAGGGAAATAAATGAAATATATAATCATATTTCTGACTTTTTTATTTGTGTTTGCAAATGCTGCAGAAGCAAATAATAACAACGTTACTTTATTTATGTGCGAGGGTTGTAATTACGATGAAGCCTATCAGTTGGCAAAAGATAACCCCCCATTAACTCAATGCTACTCATCAGACCCAAACGAAATTATCACAATTGATAATCAGGCATGCTACTCAAATCCTAAAAAGGTTATAGTTGCAGATGTACTTGGTAATGGGCATTTTGCATTTATGGTTGGGCATCATCATCAAGGCTCAAATATGCCTCTCCTCAATAAATATGCAGAACCAACGTCTTTGAGCAACAATGATGAAACCGCAATATCTAGGTTAAAAACAACTGACAAAAATTTCTCTAAATTTATAAAAGAAATGCAGGCAGAGCTAAATGTATCACCACTACAAGTAAGCCAGCACCTCCCACTCAATATGATTCATTCAAATACTGAAAACAGCTGTCCCCCTCATATAACAGATGCAGTAAAAGCAGTATTTGAAGGGCGAACTGCATCCGAACTACAGCATAAGTTAAACAATAAAGCTAAAGCAGATTTTGAGGATCCAGAACGCTTTTTTCATGCCAAGGAATATAGTAGCGAAGGTTTTTCAATTGGTGTGGGCGGAATTTCATATCAAGGCACTTGGAAAAAAGTAAGTAAAAACTTTAATACAAGCGTGCGTTTTAATCAAAACCAAGATATTCCTACAGGTAGTACAGGGCTGTACGACGTAGTTTTCTCAATAAAGTGGATAAGAGAGTTTGGCGCACTAAGCGTATCAGTGAATCCCTTTTTAACTTATTTAGATGGAATTGCATTAAATCAGCTTCAAAAAACAACGAGTAATACTGTAGATCAATGCCTTCAAGATGCTTTAGATCATACACTCCCATCAAACACTTCTTCGCCAAGCCCTGGTGGTGGTAGCTCTGGTGGTGGCGGCTGGGATAATCAAGTTTGCGAAAAGCATTACTATATCAATGGTGTAAAAATGCTTACAATCAAGGTGTCTTGCTAGACCTTATATAATTAGCTCAAAAAATGGCGGTGAACAGTGAGTGCGCGCTCGCCGAGCTTGGCTTAAATGCAACCACACCCAAGCAGCTATCGCTGCTGCATTGCATCAGCGCAGGCATACACGTAACCAAATCGCTTACCATCTTTACATTACGACAAACTTTTATACAGTAACTTACAACACTGGCTTTCGATTGCCGTTAAACTTACTTATTAAATTACTAGGCAACTTTATAGCTACTAAAATATGCAACAACCATTACCCATATTGCTCAGCACCTTACTTGTTACAACCTCAGCTGCTTATGCTGACTCGCCATGGTCTGTGGCTGGCGGCGTGATCGCCGTTGATTCGCCCTATGCCAATACCGACACGAAAGTGATGGCGTTACCTATGATCAACTACCAAGGTGAAAAGCTAACGCTACGTGGCTACACACTCGACTATACATTACTGCAACAACACGGCTTTAGCTGGTCTGCCACGTTAGCACCGGGGCAATTTTTTGACTCATCAGACTCCGACAATCCAGCCATAAAAGCACTTAATGAGCGCAAGATGTCATTATACGCTGGTACAAAGGTAAGTTACGCTGCCAGTTTTGGCCGCGTTAGCGCAAGTGTATCTCATGATATATTGGGCAACGGTGATGGCGCTAAGTTTAAAACCGACTACAGCTACCCAGTTAAGTTAACAAAAGAGCTAATGTTAGCGCCTTTCGTTGGGGTTGAAATTAATAGTAGCCAGTTATCAAACTATTATTACGGTGTGGCTGAGGGCGAATCTAGCACTTTTGATGCATATGAGCTTAGCTCTACGGTTAACTATAATATTGGCTTGTTAGCAAGTTACCAACTTAATAGAAACTGGAACGTAAACGCGCTAGTTAAATTTAACCAGCTAGATGCTGATATTGAAGACTCACCTATTATAGACACCGATAATCTCACGACTGCAATGATGTCTATCACTTATCACTTTTAATTAATAACTTTACCGAGCACCTAGTTGTGCTCGGTTTTTAACGCTCACTCAACACCATTGTTAACTCTGTTTATAGGTATTTATATAGCCATGAATAGCAGCAATAGCTAAACACTCACTACTACTTTTATAGCTAAAGCAATAAATACCGCACCTAACACTTTATCTAGCCATGGGTTTTGTTTAGTAAAACCAAAGCGATTTTTAGAAACCTCAGTTAACAGTGCCACCAGTAAATACCAGCCGGTATCAATTACAAATACCGTTAAGCACATAATAATACCAATGCTGAGAGTAAGATTTTGCGGGTCAATAAATTGCGAAAATAAGGCTAAAAAGAAGATAGCGAGTTTGGGGTTTAAAAATGCAATTGCAAAGCCATCTTGTAGCGCCTTTAATGCACTTACTTCACTCTTTTGCACTTGTAGCTCATTATTACTAGGTTTAGCCAGCAGTATTTTAATTCCCAAGTAAGCTAAATATGCTGCTCCTAAATAGACTAATAATTGATAAACATTAGGAAACTGCACCATTAAGGCACCTAAACCGAGTAAAGATGCAGCTGCATACAATCCTACTCCTACGCCATGGCTCAATGCCGCAAGCATACCGTTTTTCATCCCACCGCTTAACGTATGCTTTAATACCACAGCCAAGCTAGGACCAGGCGACATTGCGCCCATTATGCAAACTAACGCTAAACTTAGCCAAACAGATAAAACCATTAATCACCCTTTATAATTCATTATTTTCTATTAATAAGGCATAAGCCGTTATTTGCCCTTGAAAGCCCGTTGCTGTTGTTACGCTAATAACTCGCCATCCATCTTGATTTAATTGGTAAATACGCTCATTCAATGCATCTAAATCTATAGCGTGGCTAAAAAATCCACGCTTTTTAAATTCCACTATTTTTTGCATTGTTTATTATCCGTTTTATTTGTCATCACTTATCCTTGCTGATTATTTTTAGCACTATTGAATTTTAGTTTACAGACGCCATATATAAAGCTCAATCATTAAAAAGAACCCACTATGTCTCAAGCCCCTGCTGCAGAAAAAGCCGCGTTTAGTAGTTTATTACCTGTTTTTGCGTTTATTAAACCGTATAAACTAATGGTTATTGCCGCCCTTATTGCTCTTTTAGTGACGGCGGGGGTTAATTTATCATTAGGCCAAGGCGTTAAATTTGTTATTGACCATGGTTTTATAGCAGGATCTCAAGCACAGTTGCAACAAGCAGTACTGGTACTTATAGGCTTAATTAGTTTATTAGCGGTGGGCACCTTTAGTCGTTTTTATTTAATGTCGTGGATTGGTGAACGTGTCAGTAACGATATTCGTAAAGCGGTGTTTAACCGTATTGTTACTTTGCACCCAAGTTATTTTGAAGAAAACCGCAGTGGCGAATTAATGTCGCGGTTAACCACCGACACCACTTTGCTGCAATCTATTATTGGCTCTTCTTTTTCAATGGCGCTACGCAGTGCATTAATGCTAGTGGGTGGTTTAGCCATGCTGCTGTTTACCAATTTAAAACTGACCTTAGTGGTCGTTGCTTGTGTACCTTTAGTATTGGTGCCCATGATGGTATTTGGCCGCAAAGTGAGAAAGTTAGCCAGTAGCAGCCAAAGTGCTATTGCCGATATAAGTACTTACGCCGGTGAGATCATTCAAAATATTAAAGTAGTGCAAAGCTATAGCCACGAACAGCGAGAGCAGCAAGCTTTTGCTCTGGAGGTCGAAAAAGCCTTTAACGTCGCTAAAAGCCGTATAAAACAACGCTCGTTTTTAATTGCCGCCGTTATATTTTTAACCTTTAGTGCCATCAGCGCTATGTTATGGGTTGGCGGCAGCGATGTACTAGCCGGCACTATGACTGGAGGTGAGCTAGGTGCCTTTGTGTTTTACGCTATTATGGTGGCCATGTCGGTTGCAACTGTGGCAGAGGTTTATGGTGAGCTGCAGCGCGCAGCAGGTGCTGCTGCAAGGCTACTAGAATTACTCGCTGTAAAAAGCGAAATTGAAAACCCTATTTCCCCACAAGACGAAAAGCTCCTAAGTAGCACTAACCACTCTGCCATTACACTTGAAAGCATTAGCTTTAATTACCCATCTCGTCCCGATGTAAGCGCACTTAATAATGTGAGTTTAAACATACAGCAAGGGCAAACAGTGGCAATTGTGGGTCCTTCTGGTGCAGGGAAAACCACCTTATTTGAATTACTACAACGCTTTTACGATCCAGCCAGCGGTGCTATTAAGTTTCGTGATGTAAATATTAAAGATTTATCACTCAATACGCTGCGTAATAAAATGGGCATGGTGGCACAAAACCCTATTTTATTTAGCTCAGATGTAATGCATAACATTCGCTACGGCAATCCAGATGCTACCGACGAGCAGGTTTATGCGGCGGCTAAACATGCCCATGCTGATGAGTTTATTCAACAGCTACCACAAGGCTATAACAGCTTTTTAGGGGAACAAGGAGTGAGACTATCGGGCGGTCAAAAGCAACGCATTGTACTCGCGCGAGCAATTTTAAAAGACCCTGAAATACTATTACTCGATGAAGCCACCAGCGCACTCGATGCACAAAGCGAGCACCATGTACAAGCCGCACTTGAGCACTTAATGCAAAACCGAACAACGTTGATCATTGCGCATCGTCTGGCAACGGTAAAACATGCAGATATGATTGTGGTAATGGAACACGGGGAAATAATAGCAACAGGGAGCCATCAGCAATTACTGCAAAGCTCCCCGTTGTACCAGCGCTTATGTGAACTACAGTTCAATAAAGACTAGATTTTTATGTGCTTATTGCGTGTTAGGCACTATTTGAATTTCTACACGACGATTTTGTGCACGGCCATTTGCGCTATCGTTTGATGAAATTGGACGTGTTTCACCATAACCTGTAGTGCTAATTCGTTCAGCCATAATTTGCTGATTAACTAAATAGTTTTTAACACTTTGAGCGCGTTGCTGTGAAAGGCTCATATTATAGCTATCTTTACCTGTGCTATCGGTATGCCCTTCTACGCTTAAATAAGTTTTTTCGTATTTGTTCATCACTTTAGCAATCGCACTTAGCGTATTGTGAAAGCCCGACGAAATATACGACTGATCGGTTGCAAAGGTAATATTTGACGGCATAACTAAACGTAAGTTATCGCCTTCACGTACCACTTCAACACCAGAACCCGCTAATTCGTCACGAAAAGCGGTTTCTTGTTTATCCATGTAATCGCCTACTGCAGCACCAGCTAATGCACCAATTGCAGCACCAATAAAGATACGCTTATCTTTATGATTACCAGTAGCCTTACCTAATACACCACCAGCTGCAGCACCAATTGCCGCTCCTTTACCTGTGTTATTCATTTCACAACCGCTAAGTAATACAGCCACTACCGTTACGCTTAAAAGTGATTTAGTTAAAGTCATGTTATGCCCTATCCATTTAGTATTTTGCGCTATTATGCAAATATATGAATGAACAAGCCATGAAGAATTTATTATAATTAGCGTTTTATGCTGTATAACAACAAAAATACTATCGATAGCTGAGTTCATAAATATGTCATACTACTGGATGATAATTTTATAATTTATAACGAGGATTGGGGCGTAATGTTAATTGCTATTTTTAGACAGTTTTTTTTACTTGGCTGCATGAGTTTTGGTGGCCCTGCTGCTCACTTAGGCTATTTTAAGCGCCATTTTGTCGATACCCTAAATTGGCTCACTAACACCCGTTATGCACAGCTTATAAGCTTAAGCCAAGCCTTGCCTGGGCCTGGTTCTAGCCAAGTTAGTTTTGCCATTGGGGTAGAGCGCGCGGGTGTACTTGGTGGCATTGCTGCCTTTATTGGTTTTACCCTACCATCATTTTTAATTATGTTGCTATTGGCTATAAGTGCGCATCAGTTTGATGCTGTTTATTTTGCCATTATTGCTGGGTTAAAACTGTTTGCTGTGGTTATTGTCGCCGATGCCACATTAAGTATGGCAAAAAGCTTTTGCACTAGCGCAGCCCTAAAGCTATTAGCCGTACTAAGCACGTTAGCCTTAATACTTTTTCCTCTGCTGGGCACACAAATAGCTATTTTAATTACCGCGGCTGCTGTGGGTGCAATATGGCCATTATTAAAATTAAATCCTGAACCCGCACAGCAAAGTAAGTCAAAAAGTAATATAAATTGGCTCGCTTTAGGGTTATTTACACTGCTGCTAGCACTCAGTTTCATTCCTTTGACTACTGAATTAGCTTTGTTTGCCCCCTTTTATCAAGCAGGTGCCATGGTGTTTGGTGGTGGGCATGTAGTATTACCTGTATTGCAAGCAAGCGTACCTGCACTAAGCAGCGATCAGTTTTTGAGCGCCTATGCAAGCGCGCAAGCTGTGCCTGGACCCATGTTTACCATTGCTACTTACTTAGGTGCACAACTAAGTACCGAACAACCTTTATTAGGCGCTATCGTAGCCACTGTACTTATATTTATGCCCGGGTTTTTACTCATACTTGCGTTTCAAAAAAGTTGGTTAAACTTAGCCAACAAGCCTCGCTTTGCCAGTGTTATTGCCGCACTTAATGCCTCTGTAGTGGGTTTTTTAGCCGCGGCGCTGTATTCACCTATTTGGACATCGGCGGTGCACAATTTTTGGCACATTGCGCTAGTTATTGCAGCATTCGCTTGGCTAAGATTAAAAAAGCCACCTATTTGGTGGCTGTTAATACTCTTTATTACTACGGGGTTGGCTCAGTATTATTGGGCACTTTAATTTTAGGTTTTTCGCTTGTAGGCACGGCTGTGGGTGGGCTAAATTGGCCACTCACACTTTGATACGGACGCAGGCCAAAAATAGGTAACACAGCCAATAAATGATCCATTATTTCGGCTTGTAAATGCTCATACGATATCCAACGTTTATCGCTACTAAAGCAATAAAACTCAATCGGTAAGCCGTGGTTTGTCGGCTGTAACTCACGTACTAGCAAAGTCAGTGAAGTATTGATTTTTTTATGTTGCTTTAGGTAACCTTCGGCATAACGGCGAAACAAACCTAAATTAGACACAGGATCAGGCAGTGAAGACGTACGAATGTAGTCGGCCAAAGGTATAGCCGCTTCTATTTGCTGGCGAAAATCATCTTCAACTAAAAAAATACTATTCATATCAATATTAAGCGAGCGCTTCATGCGCCTACCGGCAGACTCTTGCATACTACGCCAGTTTTTAAATGAACCTGCTACTAACATGTAAGTAGGAATAGTCGTTACAGTATTATCCCAGTTACGCACTCTTACTGTGTTTAACCCTAAATCAATTACTTCTCCGTCGGCCCCATAATTATCTACCTGGATCCAGTCGCCATACGTAACGAGTCTATTGGCTGCAATTTGAATGCTTGCGACAAACCCCAATATGGTGTCTTTAAATACTAATAAAGTGACGGCGGCAATAGCACCAAAACCCGAGAGAATATAAGTAGGTGATTTTTCTAGCACTATACTAACAATTAAAATAACACTGACAATAAAGGTAATTAATTTAACAACCTGAATTAATCCCTGAATGGGTACTTCGCGGGCAAAATCTAATTGATTATAAATAGCGCCCGCAATACTCACTATGCTACTAAAAATAAAGCCCGCATAAATAATGAGCAGCGCTTGGCCTAAGGTTTTTAAAATTTCCTCTGCAATCTCATTCACCGGGTACACACTATCAAATGTGGCTAGAAACAATGCACAGCAAAGTAAGCAAGCTATGCGCTTATTGAGCTTGTTTAGCATAGGTGCAAGTAAGCCAATGCGTTCAGGTGAGATTTTAGTAACAATTTTTTGGATCGCAGGAAACATTAAGCGACGAGTAAATAAGTACACAAATAATAATGAAAATATACCAATGGCGACGGCAGTAATAGTGCTTAGAAAAAAAGCGTCGGGCACTTTTTCAAACCAAGGCGCTATTAACTTCTGTAAGTGGGTATCGGTCATGGTATTTTTATTTCCTTGCGGGAGTTAGGTTTAAAATTACAGTGCTAGCTAGAGTAAAAAGCGCCATTGCAGCATAACCAATTATAGTAACTACAGCGGGTAATATCCGCTGTAAAATTAACAGAGCCAAGCAAAGTGACATTAAAAAACACTACCTAAGTTAATCTGTATTGACCGTGAATAGCTAAGTGTTTTTAGCGTAACTGTAGGCTCATATTTTTATGCATTTATTTTTGTTCAAGGTTTATTAATGTTTGGTTTTTTTCTTTCCATAACCGATTAAGCTCACTTTGAAAGCGCACTCTAAAGTCGGGATCGTTAGTGTAGTCACCAATTAGCTCGTCACTGACCGGTCTTACTTCAACATGTACGTTTATATTTTTTACTTTACCGCTGGCAAAATCCATAAAGGTCGGAATGCCCTCAGGATAATGAATAGTCACATTAACTACTTTAGTAATTTGCTCTCCCATAGCTTGCATTACAAAGGCAACGCCTCCTGCTTTGGGTTTTAACAAATGTGGAAAAGGGCTGTTTTGGCGAGCGTGCTTTTGCTTCGTATAGCGCGTACCTTCTACAAAATTAACCACACTTACTGGCATTTCTTTAAATTTTTCGCAGGCCTTACGCGTGGTTTCTAAATCTTTACCGCGTAATTTAGGGTTCTTTTTAAGCTGACTTTTACTCGTACGAGTCATGAACGGAAAATCAAGCGCCCACCAGCACAAACCTAATATAGGCACGTAAATAAGCTCTTTTTTCAAAAAGAAATTTAAAAAGGGTATTTTGCGATTTAATACGCGTTGCAATACTAAAATATCAACCCAGCTTTGATGATTAGCTATAACTAAATACCAATCTTTTAGCTTTATATCTTCAAGCCCAGTAACGTTAATTTTAGTTGGCGTAAATAATTTTTGATTTAAGCTGTTAAAGGTAACCCAAATAGTGGCAAATTGTTTGGCGGCCCAACTCATTAACTTTTGTAGCGGCTTAATTGGTATAAGCTTAATAACACCACAAATAAAAATTGGCACAAACCAAATAAGAGTATTTATAAAGTACAACAAAATACTAAATACACTGCGGATAACTGACATTGTTTCTATTCCTTTAAATAGCGCGCAGCAGCTAATTACTGCGCTTTTTATACTTAATTAATAATGGCTGAGGTTAGTCCTCAAAATAGGTATAGCCTTCTAGTCCCGCATTAAGCTCTGCTAAATAGCCTGCTTTACATGGCTCAGACACATCGAGCTTATTAATTTGCTCTGCAAAGTTGTCTGCTAAAATGGCGCTATCATAGTCAACACACTTTAATACATCCTTAACGCTGTCACCTTTAATGGCGTTAGTAAGTACATAACCATCATCGTTTAACTCCACATGCACTGAGTCGGTGTCGCCAAATAGGTTGTGTAAGTCACCTAAAATTTCTTGATAAGCGCCAACCATAAACATTGCAATATGATACTGCTGCCCTTGTGTATATTCAGGTATAGGTAAGCTTGTTTCTATACCTGCACCTTCTACATATTCGCGAATTTGCCCATCAGAATCACACGTTATATCTTGAATAATAGCGCGCTGGGTAAGCGGTTGAGTGAGGTTTTCAATAGGCATTACTGGGAATAATTGGCCAATTCCCCATATATCTGGCAACGATTGAAATAGTGAAAAGTTAACAAATAATTTATCAGCTAATTTTTCGTTTAAATCATCGAGTACTTCGCGATGCGCACGCACATTATTGCTCAAAGATGAGCGCACCCGATGTAAAATAGTAAAGTAAAGTTGCTCTATTTTCGCCCACTCTAGCATGCTCACTAAACCGTGTACGTACTGATCGTGTGCTTCGCTAAATAAGTGCATTGCGTCGTGATAAATTTCCAGCGCCATACGCGGGCTTAAACGCTGTAAACATTGCCACATTTCATCTAATACCAGTGTACTGTTTTGCGCAGGCGCCTCTGGGTTTAAGTGATTAGGCGCTTTTTCAACGTCAATTACATCGGTAATTAATACCGCGTGGTGCGCGGTTAACGCACGCCCTGATTCAGTAATAATGGCCGGATGAGTTAATTGATGTTGGTCACACACCTCAGAAAACGCATTTACTACGTTACGGGCATATTCTGCAACGGTATAGTTCATTGAACACGCACTACGTGAACCCGAACCTTCGTAATCAACCCCTAACCCACCGCCTACATCAACGGTATTAAGTGGTACACCTAACTGAGTAAGTTCAGCAAAATGGCGTGCACATTCACGCAAAGCGCGGTGAATATCGCGAATATTGGCTATTTGAGAGCCAATATGAAAATGCACCATTTGCATTAAGTGCAATTTATTATGTTTTTTTAACACTTCAACAGCGCTAAGCACTTGCCCTGCCGTTAAACCAAATTTACCTTTTTCGCCACCGGTGTTTTGCCATTTACCTTTGCCCACTGAGTTTAGGCGAATACGAATACCAATAGCCGGTTCAATGCCTAAATTATCAATTTCTTCCAGTAAGGTGGTTAACTCCGAGAGCTTCTCTACCACTATTTTAACTTTGTGACCCATAGCCTGACCAATACAGGCTAAGCGTAAAAACTCACTGTCTTTATAGCCATTACACACAATAGTAATGGGCTCTTTTGCCACCCCTAAAATAGCCATTAGCTCTGGTTTAGAGCCAGCTTCAAGGCCAACCAGCCCGCTAGGGTGAGCTAAAAGTTTACTCACTACAGAACGCTGCTGATTTACTTTGATTGGATAAACGCAGGTATATTCGCCTTGATACTCACGATTTGCTCGTGCTTGAGTAAAGGCATTGGTAAGCGTATCTACCCGGTTTTGTAATATATCGGTAAAGCGCACCAATACTGGTAAGGTTAAACCCTGTTGTTTAAATTGTTCGGTTAATTGCGTTAAAGAAATTGCGGCCTTTGCTTGGTCGCCATCTGGGTAGGCCACCAACTCGCCTTGTGCGTTAATATCAAAATAGCCTTCACTCCAATGTGCAACATTATAAGTGGCACGTGCTGTTTCTAAACCCCAAGTCATGGCAACTCTTCTTTAATCAATTAAATACAATGACGCATTTTAATACGTCGCTATCCTCTAGGCTAACAAAAATTGAACTTTCCCTCATTCCTAACTAACTTTATTGGTTAAATCAGTTAAAATGTCATTGAGCAAAACGTCAAGCACTGGCAAAATTGCCCCCTTTTTCATCCTCAACTTAAAAAAGTGTAATAGTAACTATGGCAAATTTAGATCAAAGTAAGTGGTTTACTGAAATTAGCGACCGCGATGGCAGCGCATTTTCATTACGTATTAACAAAAAGTTAGATGAAAAACAGTCTCCTTTTCAAAAAGTAGAAATGTTCGAAACCACCGACTTTGGTAATTTAATGATCATCGACGGTTGCACTATGGTAAGTAGCCGCGAAAACTTTTTTTATCATGAGATGATCAGCCACCCTGCACTTTTAGCGCACCCAGCACCTAAAAATGTAGTTATTATTGGCGGCGGCGACTGCGGTACCTTACGCGAAGTGTTAAAGCACCCTGGTGTAGAGAGCGTTACGCAAATAGATATAGACGAAGTAGTAACGCAAATGTCGTTAAAATACTTCCCAGAGCTGTGTGAATCTAACAACGATCCTCGTGCAACAGTTATGTTTGACGACGGCATTAAATACATGCGCGAAGCCGCAAGCGAATCAATCGATGTTGTTATTGTTGATGGCACCGACCCAGTAGGCCCAGGTGAAGGTTTATTTAATCATGCATTTTACACTAGCTGCTTAAACGCCCTTCGCCCAGGTGGCATTTTAGTACAACAAAGCGAATCACCGCTTATGCATATGCCGTTATTAGTTGAAATGCGCGAAGCTATGCTAACGGTAGGTTTTAACGACTTACAAACACTGCCATTCCCGCAACCTATATACCCAAGTGGTTTATGGTCAGTAACTTTAGCGCGTAAATCTGCAGCCTTTAATGGCTTTAGAGAAGATGCAGCAGCCGATATTGCAAAGAACAGCGAATACTACAACAACGGCATTCATCACGGTGCATTAGCTACGCCAAACTTTATGCAACGCGCTTTTGATAAAAAATAATCTCGCAATCTAAGCAATACTAAATTAAGGGCTCAACAGAGCCCTTTTTTATTGCTTAGCGTACAAGCAACCTCACTGCTCACTTTTTATCACCCTGAATACGTATGCAACCTGTCGTATTCACCACCCTCTCGCTTTATGCTTGATAGCCAAACACGTCGCTAACCCAAGGAACTATTATGCGCACATTGGCACTGCTACTCATGGCTTTTTCAAGTATCACGGTTGCTCAAACAGCTACCGTACAATCGCCTGACGGTAATATAAAAATAATCATCTCAGACGAGCAGAGTACACCTAGTTATTCTATTAGTTTTAAAAATAAAACAGTCATTAATAATTCTGCTCTCGGGTTTGAATTTAAACAACATGCACCGTTTAGTAACAGCTTTAAAATAACCAAAGTTCAACAACAAAGTACCAACACTCAGTGGCAACAACCTTGGGGCGAGCGACAAACGGTTGTAGATCAGCATAACGAGGTAACTGTAACCTTTGCTAAGCCACAACCTCAAGGTGGTACTTATAGCGTGCGCTTTAAAGCGTTTGATAGTGGCGTGGGTTTTAGATACGAAGTACCAAAACAAGCAGGCCTTAACAATATTGAAATAACCAAAGAGCTTACCGAGTTTGCTGTTAATAACAGCCACACAGCGACAGCTTGGTGGATCCCTGCCCGCGGCTGGAATCGCTACGAATATGTATATAATACCACCCCATTAAACGATGCCGCATTGGTACATACGCCATTTACCTTTAAAAACCAAGATGGTGTGCATATTAGTATTCATGAAGCCGCCCTTGTTGATTACGCCGCCATGGTACTTAATCAACGCCGCCCTGGGGTTTTTCAAGCCGATTTAACGCCATGGTCGAGTGGTGTTGCCGTTAAAAAACAGGGCGCATTTAATACCCCATGGCGCACTATTCAAATTGGCGAAAAAGCCGTTGACTTAGTTAACTCAGATATTATTTTAAATCTAAATGAGCCGAATAAACTCGGTGACGTGTCGTGGGTAAAACCAGGTAAATACATAGGTATTTGGTGGGGTATGCATATAAACACACACACTTGGGGCAGCGGCGACAAGCACGGCGCTACTACAAAAAATACCAAATACTACATGGACTTTGCCGCCAAATATGGTTTTGATGGCGTATTAGTTGAAGGCTGGAACACAGGCTGGGATGGCGACTGGTTTTTTAATGGTGATGTGTTTAGCTTTACTCAGCCCTACGATGATTTTGATATAGCAGCGCTAACAAAATATTCTAAGCAAACAGGCGTGCAACTCATTGGCCATCACGAAACATCCGGCAACGTCAGTAACTATCGCAAGCAAATGGCAGATGCCTTTGCATTGTATGAAAAATCTAACGTTAGCCAAGTTAAAACCGGTTACGTAGCCGATGGCGGAAACATTAAGCGCATTGACAAAAACGGTATAGCTCGCCATGAGTGGCACGACGGCCAATTTATGGTTAACGAGTACTTACATAACGTTAAGCTAGCTGCTAAACATAAAATAAGTATTAACACCCACGAGCCGATTAAAGATACCGGACTGCGCCGTACTTATCCAAACTGGATCACTCGAGAAGGCGCACGCGGACAAGAGTTTAACGCATGGGGTACTCCTCCTAATCCACCCGAGCACATTTCTATGCTGGCATTTACCCGCATGCTTGCTGGGCCTATGGATTTTACTCCTGGTATTTTCGATTTAAGTTTTAACGGTTTAGGCGCTAATACTAATCGCCCGCAAACTACGCTGGCTAAACAACTAGCATTGTATGTTGTATTGTATAGTCCGATTCAAATGGCGGCCGACCTACCTAAAAATTATTTAGCTAAACCCGATGCATTTCAATTTATTCAAGACGTACCGACCGACTGGCAACAAAGCATTGCCCTTGATGGTGCAGTAGGTGACTTTATTGTATTTGCGCGAAAAGAGCGAAAGCGCGACAAATATACCGGCAACGACTGGTATTTAGGCGCAGTGACTGACGAGCAAGCGCGTACTATTGAGATTAGTTTAGACTTTTTAGATAACGGCAAACAGTTTGAGGCACATATTTATAAAGATGGTAAGAATGCCGAATGGAAAAATAATCCGTACGATTTAACTATCGAAAAACGCCTTGTTACTGCAAGCGATAAATTAACGCTTAAGCTGGCCACCAGTGGCGGTACGGCTATTCGTTTTAAAGCACTTTAATCGCTTACTGCGTATTTATAATTTTGGCCAGCACAACTTAATACCAACCCGCTGCAGTAAAGTGGGTTGGTATTATACTTTAATTGGTAAGTAAATTTGTGCACTTAACCCGCCCTCAGGCCGGTTAGATAATTTAACTTTACCGTCATGCATATCTATAATGCGTTTAATAATAGCCAGCCCTAAACCGCTGCCCTCGCTACCACGTGCTGTATCGCCTTGCTTAAACGGCTCAAATACCGACTCCAGTTCGCCCTCTGGTATACCCGGGCCACTATCGTTTACCGCAATAACAACATACTTTTTATTGCTATTAAAATAGCAGAGTACTTCAATATCACCTTCTGAGTAACGCAGCGCATTTTCAATCATATTGGTTATTACACGCTTAATTGCCACTGCACTAATAGGTATATTGCCAATACTAGGATTACCTTTAAAGGTAATTACTCGCTGGTGTTTAAGCTCAGTGTGCACTACCTCTGCCACTAACGCGTTAATGTCCTCACAGCTTAGCTCTTCACGTTTGTGATGGCGTAAATATTCAATGAACTGATCGATAATGCCGTTCATGTCTTCAATATCGTAAATAATGCCTTCACGCAAATAGTCATCTTCATCTGCCATCATTTCGGTGGCTAAACGAATGCGGGTTAGTGGAGTGCGTAAATCATGAGATACCCCTGCCATTAGCAGCCGACGATCGTTTTCAAGCGCAGCAATACCCCGCGACATTTGATTAAATGCCCGTGTTACAGCAATAACTTCACTCGATCCTTGTTCGGCTAACTTAGTACTAAAATCGCCTTTACCTACCTTAACCGCCGCTTGTTGCAATGCTTTTAATGGCCTATTTAAGTGCCTAGCAAATAACCAACCACCTAATACACTTAAAAAACCAATACTTGATAAGTAAAAGGTTAAAAACTCGAGGTTATTTTCTTTAAACCCACTAAGCGGCACTTTTACCCAATAACCTAATGCTTGCGGGGCTTCTACCCAGTATATGAGTGGATCGGTTTGGCTAATACGCACCCGCGCAGAACCATTTAGCTGCTCAGACATACTACGCGATAATACCGAATATTCGCGACTTTGCCCCAAACCACTGCGCATTGCTTCATGCTGAGTCATGACTTCAATACCGGTAATTTCAAAAAACTTATCCGATACTTCATTGGTTACTTCAACACCATCTTCCCAGTCAATAAATACGGTTTTAATTTGCTTAGCCAGCATTAAATTAACTTGCTCAATGGTAGGTTTTACTACGTATAAGCTCACCGTTACGTAAGATACTATTTGATTTATTAACAGCAAAGCCGCCACTAAAAAAACGGTTTGCCCAAATGCACTACGCGGAAATAGTCCCATATAAATTACTTTTCACCATCGGGAACAAATACATATCCTAAGCCCCAAACAGTTTGAATATAACGTGGGCTGGCGGCATCTAACTCAATCATGCGGCGAAGTCGCGACACTTGCACATCAATACTGCGCTCCAGTGCGCTGTAATCTCGCCCGCGCGCTAGGTTCATCAATTTATCACGGCTCAGCGGCTCACGTGGATGCAAGACCAGCGCTTTAAGCACTGCAAACTCGCCACTGGTTAAGGAAATTGTTTTATCGCCTTCGCTCATTTCGCGAGTGGCTAAATTAAGCGAAAATCGCCCAAATTCAATCAAGTTTTCTTCTGCAGCAGGTGCGCCCGGCACTTCTTTGGCACGGCGTCGTAAAATAGCTTTTATTCGCGCTAACAGCTCTCGTGGATTAAATGGTTTTGGAATGTAGTCGTCTGCTCCCAATTCAAGGCCAATAATACGGTCAACCTCATCACCTTTAGCGGTAAGCATAACAATTGGAATGTCGTTTTCTTTTTGGCGTAAACGACGACAAATAGACAAACCATCTTCACCCGGCAGCATTAAATCGAGCACCATTAAATGAAAGTTTTCACGTTCGATAAGCCGATCCATTTGCTCTGAATTACCCGCTGTTCTTACAATAAAGCCTTGCTCTACTAAATAGCGCTCCAGTAAGCTGCGTAAACGCATGTCATCATCTACAACCAATACTTTTGTCGTTTCGTGTCCCATTGTGTTTCTTATTTTTATAATCTATTACCCATTAATATAAATGAAAAAACCTGTAAGCAACAATTTATTAGCCGCTTAGATTGTTACTGAACATTTCAAACTCATTTGTGCGCGTGTTTTATTAATAATACACTCGACAAGTTTGGGTTATTTTAATACCTTGCTCTGTATGAGTATTAAAAAAGAACATGGCGTGAAAACAAACTTAATTACCCGCGAAGGCTACTTACAATTACAACAAGAACATACCCATTTATGGAATGTAAAACGCCCTGAAATCACCAAAATAGTAAGCTGGGCGGCCAGCCTAGGAGATAGATCTGAAAATGCAGATTATGCCATTAGAACCATTACAAACATACTAAATACTATAAGAGCTAAGCTTTTAAAGCTTCAAAAACTAGTATGCGTACTATTTTTCATACTATTCAAAACTATAACTTTTCAAACTAGCCGAGATTAAATAGTAAAAAATTGAGCGTAATTTTTTCTTCTTAAGACGCACAGCTAGCATCACTTAAATTGCATTAGGGTAGAAACCTCCACTGTTATTTTTAGTTACTTATATATGATTGTTACTCGTGTAAAAATCCTGTTGATAACTCTCAGGATATAGAATGCGCGGCATGTAATTGGATTGTCTGTAGTTATTGTGGGGCGTGTGGGTGTGGGTATACTGGTTATAAGCACGCCTAGCAGTAAGAAGAGCAAAAGTAATTTTTGCTCTTCTTACCTTTTTTTAAATTAATAATTATATCAGCCTCTTAAGAGTATAGTCGCTCACTTCCCCCTCAGAGGCATCAAGTAAGCTTTTTCAATTGCTTACTGATAGCTATAGATAATTTAACTACCTTGCATACAAATACTTCTGAAAACCTATAAATGTGTCGCGTATCGCGGCTGGTGAGCCAAATTCAATGGCGGCGTCGTTAATGGTGTTGTATTTAAGCTCTACTAAGCTGCGCATTTTTTTTGGTGCCAGTTCTTGAACGCCGTCTTCAATGTATTTACTTAATATAAAGTTGATAAACTCTTGTTGTTTATAATCGCTAAACGCTGAGTTTATTTTAGGTTTAGCTTGTTGAGCTCGCTCGGTGCGTGTTTGCGCTTCTGCGGCATAGGCTACGTACGATAAAACATCGTATACATCGCTGTCTTGAGCATCAATTACTGCCTTCATGCTATCGAGTTTTTCGCTATCGTAACCCGCTTCGGTTAAATCTTCTAATAGCTTTTCGCGAGTGGTTGGGTCGCTCCAGATTTCTCGTAGTTGGTCTTCGTTTTCAAAAAAGCGCGGTAGGTCATCGAACATACGTTCAACAAACTCTTTAGCTGTAATGGGCTTGCCTTCAGCACTCCAGTACATTGCTGAGGATATATGCTTTATTTGTCGTGTACGGCCGTCTGAGAGCTTTATTTCGAGCTTTTCGCATACACATGGTCTTTCGCCACATTTTTCACAGCCTTCAGGCTCTGGCTTTTCACAAACACATGGTTTTTGTTCACACACTTTACACGGTTTCTTTTCACCGGCACCATCGCCGCCAGTGTCTTCACATTGGCACGGGGTTGTGCCGCACTCTGGGCATACTTCGCTGGGTATTGGTTCACCATCCCAAGCAGGATCAGCAAAGTTATGGTGCGCTTTTACAAAGTCGTAAATGGTAAAATAGTCTTTGCCATCGTAAGTGCGGGTGCCTCGGCCTATGATCTGCTTAAACTCAATCATATTATTACAAGGACGCATGAGCACAATGTTACGGACGTTACGCGCATCTACGCCTGTAGAAAGCTTGCGTGATGTGGTTAAAATTGTTGGAATGGTTTTTTCGTTATCACAAAAGGTTTTTAAATCGTTTTCACCCGCTACACCATCGTTAGCGGTAACACGAACACAATAGTTAGTGTTGGTGGTCCAGCCTTTTTTTACTGCGTACTGATTAATAAAATCGCGCACCATACCGGCATGAACTTGTGTTGCACAAAACACGATGGTTTTTTCATTGGGTTTAAAGCGATCCATCCAGTAATGAACGCGGCGTTCTTCACGTTGTGGAATGGTGATAATACGGTTGAAATCGCCTTCTTTATAAAGCTTGCCGGGTTCTGGGTCGCCTTTTACAACAACGCCATCACCTTCTGTATAAATATACTCATCCATCGTGCCAACAATCGGTAACACTTTAAATGGCGTTAAAAAGCCATCGTTAATGCCTTCTTTTAGAGTATAGCTGTAAACAGGCTCGCCAAAGTAACCATAGGTGTCGGCATTATCGGTGCGTTTGGGTGTTGCGGTTAAACCCAGTTGTACAGCAGGGGCAAAGTAATTAAGAATATCACGCCAAGCACTTTCATCATTTGCGCCACCACGGTGACACTCATCAATAATAATTAAATCAAAAAAATCAGTCGGATATTGCTCGTAATACGGGTTTTCTGCCTTTTTAATTGGCGCATTTTCATCATCTTCTGTTGTGGCTTCTTTTAATTCGGTTTTAGGACCACACATAAGCGTATGAAAAATAGTAAAAAATACGCTAGCATTTTTAGGAACGCCACCTCGTTTACGAATATCGTCAGGGGTGATACGTACAATGGCGTCTTCACCAAATGAGCCAAAATCGTTAAACGCTTGGTTGGCTAAAATATTACGATCGGCCAAAAACAAAATACGTGGGCGCTTTTTAGCAAGGTTTATATCTTTCTGCGCGGTTAAACTCCAACGGGTTTGAAACAACTTCCATGCGGTTTGAAAGCCAATACACGTTTTACCTGTACCGGTAGCCAATGTAAGCAGTATGCGATTTTTACCTTGGGCAATGGCTTCAAGCGCATTGTGAATGGCGTTTTCTTGATAATAACGGGGTGCCCAATCGCCTTTGGCTTCAAAGGGAATGCTGGAAAACGCATCACGCCAAGCGGTAGTGAAAGCGGCTTCAGGGGTATCACCTTTTTGCTCAAAAGTTAAATCCCAAAGCGCTTGCGGTGATAAGTATTCATCTACCAGCGTCTCAACACCGGTGAGCATATCAATTTGGTAAATATCATGGCCGTTGGTGGCATACGCAATCCGGCATTGCAGGCGTTGTGCGTAGTCTTTGGCTTGGCGCACACCTTCGCTATAAGTCAGGCTTTCTTTTTTGGCTTCTGCAGCGGCAAGCTTGCGGCCTTTGTATACCAGCACATAATCGCAAGGCACTTTATTAGCGCGTTTACCGCCGGCCATAATTTGGCCAGGGCAAATAAGCTCCCGGCGAATAAAGCTGTTATCAACTTCACCCCAACCCGCAGCAACTAACTTAGGATCAATTAAATCCGCTCTGGTGTCGGCTTCGTTACGCGTCCTTGCTTGTGACATTAGGCCACCGCTCCTTCTTTTTCTTTGGTCAACTCGCCGGAAAAGGCTTTTTGTAAGATGGATTTTTTGAGTTCGTCTATCGAGTTCAATTTATTATGATATACATGTTCCAAGCTTATTACGTGATTAAATAACTCATCAAAATTGCGCACAAACTTCTCGGTTAATTCAACCGGTGGAATCGGCAAGGCTAATTGCTTTAGAGACTTCCCTGTAAAATGTTGGATACCAGCCCCAGTAAAACTGTTTTTTAGAGTGCCATTACAATCGCTCAGATATAAATAGTATAAAACCCAGCGATTATAGAGTGGATTATGACAACGTATTCTATGCAAGGCTTTTTGGAAAAAGATATCTTCATCTTGCTCCCAAATAGCTCCACGCCCTGGATAACCACCCTCACAAATTACCAAGTCTCCTTTTTTAATAGCATATCTTTCATACTCACTATCCTCAAAACGCATTTCAAGAAGATCATCTGTATTTATATTAAACCACTGAACATTTTGATTTCTTAAATATGGCTTTGGATTGCCTTTATTTTTCTTTTTATCAAGCATTTTTCCCAAACATGTTTCAGCGATTTCAGCAATCTTCTTAACTCCCCAATCATCACCATGCTGGCTAAATACTTGCTGCAAGTAGCTTTCAAACAGCTCGCGAGCGTTTTTGAGGTTTTGCTCGGTCTTGGCGCGGGCTTGCTCTATATCGGCGAAGGCTTGGTCGAGAATGGCGACGATGCGTTTTTGTTCGGGGATAGGTGGAACGCTAACTTCAAAGGGCGATATATCCGCTTTACTAAATCCAGCTTGAGCGGATCGTTCTGCAACCGACATTAGTCGTTTTTGAAAACTTTCTGAGTGAAGATATAAATATAAAAAGTCTTTATCGATTATATCTGTATTTGGAATTGTTTTAATCAGAGCCACATTATATGCGCCTGATTTACCTCGATGAACTTGACCAACAGATGCACCATATCGCGCTAGCATTACATCATCATTTTTACATATACGGTTTTTCTTAGCCTCTGGTATATAAATAGCCTTATCATCGCTTTTAAAATCTCGTATTTGGAGAAGCCTAATATATCCATCTTTTTCTTCTTGAATAAATACAGACTTTGGAGGCTGCGAACCTCCTTGAAAATCACAAATATCGCCTAGTTTATAAGTTAGCCACCCCATCACAACAACTCCTGAATCTTACCCAGAATCGCTTCACTCTCTTTATCCAGCGCGATGATTTCTTCGATAATGGCTTGAGGTTCACGCAGTGGGGCTTCTTCCGCTTGATTCGGGTTTTTAACCGATAAGTCCCATGTTGCATCATCTAGTTCAGTCGTCGCCAATGACCAAGACTTAGCACTGTCCTCAAAGCCCTTTTGTAGTTCAATAAACTCTTTTAAGTCGTTATCGTTGAGAGGGTTGGTTTTACCCAAGCTGCGGCCAGGATCAAGCTGATAGAACCATGTTTTCTGTGTCGGTTCGCCTTTGGTGAAAAACAACACCACGGTTTTTACCCCAGCGCCTAAGAAGGTTTTTGCTGGGCAATCTAGCACGGTGTGTAAGTTGCAGTTTTCTAATAGCTCTTTGCGCAAGGCAATGGCGGCGTTATCGGTATTGGATAAGAAGGTGTTTTTAATCACAATAGCAGCACGGCCACCAGGCTTGAGCATTTTGATAAAGTGCTGCAAAAACAAGAAGGCCGTTTCACCGGTTTTAATCGGGAAGTTTTGCTGAACTTCTTTACGCTCTTTGCCGCCAAACGGCGGGTTAGCTAATACAATATCGTGCTGGTTGCTTGGGGTAATGTCTTGTAGGTTTTCGCCTAATGTATTGGTGTGGATCACGTTAGGGGCTTCGATGCCATGCAAGATCATGTTCATAATGGCGATAACGTAGGCTAAAGACTTTTTCTCTTTGGCGTAGAAGGTGTTTTCTTGCAGGATTTTTAAGTCGCTGGTTGATAGCTGCTTACGGCTTGCTCCCCCTTGGCGTAAATAATCATAAGCTTCACATAAGAAACCTGCCGACCCTGCGGCACCGTCGTATATGGTTTCGCCTATTTGTGGCTGTAATACGTCGATCATCGCGCGAATTAATGGGCGAGGGGTGTAGTATTCGCCCCCGTTACGGCCAGCGTTGCCCATGTTTTTAATTTTTACTTCGTACAGGTGTGAAAGCTCGTGCTTTTCTTCTTGTGAGCGAAAACGCAGCTCATCCACTTTCTCTAGGGCGTCACGCAGTGAATAACCACTTTGAATTTTGTTTTTGATCTCGCTAAAGATCTCACCGATTTTATATTCAATGGTATCTGGTCGCTCGGCGCGTTGCTTAAAGCCTTTAAGGTAGGGAAATAACTCACCGTCAACAAAGTCCATTAAATCATCGCCCGTTAAGGCGTTATCGTGATCAAACTCACCAGCAGCCGTTTTAGGCGCAGCCCAAGAACTCCAGCGGTATTTCTCATCGATAATGTATTGGTAGTCTTCTGCCATCAATTCGGCTTCTTGAGACTTGGTGAATTCTAGGTCATCAAGGTATTTAAGGAACAGCATCCACGATGATTGCTCGGTGTAATCTAGCTCACTAGAGCAACCGGCATCTTTGTGAAAAATGTCGTCAATGTTTTTAAAAGTTTGTTCGAACATGTAAATTAAGTCCTTGTTAGCCAGTGAGCTTGAGGTGATTTTTACTAAAAGCAACTCACTCGCTTATTTATATTCCTGAGGTAATAGTGATTAATATACCCTAATTAATTAAAAACTTAATAATATATTAGTACCAAGTAGTTTTGGTTAGTCTAGGTCAATTTTATACTTTTGCCTTGCCGGTAGTATCTCTTCAAACTCGCAATTTAATGCGTTTACTAATTTATATAAGGTTTCGAGCTTAATATTAACATTACCTCTTTCCATTTTTCCGTAATTACCGCGCTCTATACCGACATAGGCGGCAAACCCTTCTTGCGAATAGCCTGCTTCTTTGCGTTTTTCTCGTAGCTTTTCACCAAAATGTTTAACTAAATCACTCACCTGATTTTCCTCAAGGCAAAATGATTAGATTTTCATGTTGAGGGCTTAACTACCACGCCCTATAACACCCATTATTATAAGAAGTTTATTAGGATTTACTTTGAAATTTGACCCTCTCGTAGCTCAAATTATTGTTGCACCAAATTTTGATAACTTTACAACAAGCGATGTACGCTCGGCGTACTTAGCATTAAAAAGTGATTCTTCTTTAGTACCTACAGCAGTTAGGCGAAGTATATATGCCGAATTGGTCAAGCTTGTTAAAAAAGGCTGGCTGAAAAAGGTGGTATCAAATAAAAAAGGATTTACGCGATTCAATAAAACTGAGAGCTTTAACGTTGAGACAATTACTCACTTAGCTAGTGCCATACCTATTGCAACTACAGAGAAGGCGGATGATAAATACGCGCTGTTACTTAGTAAGTTAAATCATTACAAAGCCGAGCTATTATTGAATATGGGTGAATCTGAGGCATATAAAGAGCTTTATTTGGAGTCACCCGAATTAGTAGATGAACTTCAGCCACAATATAACAAAGCCAGAGACAACAACACCAGAATACTTGGCAAAATTAGAGCAATTGAAGGCTTACTGAAGCAAAACGAAGCATTAGAGAAAATATGAAACTAAGACTATGGCAAGACGAGTGTATTAATTTAGCGTTTAAACAATACCAGACCGGCAATAGCCACTTTTTAGCCTTGGCAACTCCTGGGGCGGGTAAAACCTTGATGGCCTCAGAATTAGCCGATCAATTATTAAAAAATAATATGGTCGATGTGATTATTTGTTTTTCACCGTCGTCTATTGTTTCTCAAGACTTTAAGGAAAGCTTACAGCTAAAAACGAATGAACGATTTGATGGGCTTATTGGCGCTAAAGGTAGAGCTTTAACCTATCAAAGCTTGCAGTATTTAGATGTGAACTTTTGGCGGCTATTTGAACGATATCGTGTTTTTGTAATATTTGACGAAATTCATCATTGTGCTGGCTCTAATATTGCCAATGCAAATGCATGGGGTGAGCAGATAATACTTAACATTCAAAATAAAGCACAGTATACATTAGCCTTAACAGGCACCCCTTGGCGTTCTGACGCTGCTCCTATTGTTCTTTCATCGTATCAGCAACCTAACAATAAAATAGCGTGTGACTACGTTTACGGGCTTTCTGAGGCTATTGGAGATAATGTTTGTCGGGTTCCACAAATAGTAGCTGTTGATAATAGCCGCATTACAGTTGTAGATGACGCTGAAACCAAAACATTTAACTGCTTTAAAGCGTTATTAAACGACTCTGGCGTTTCTTATCAAGAAGTTATTGAAAATGAAGCCGTAATAAAATACATGATTTCTTCAGCTCAAAAAAAGCTGACTTCTATAAGATTGAAAAACCTCGATGCAGCGGGGTTGATTGTTGCATCTTCTGTTGAGCATGCCCATCAAATCTCTATGTTAATGCGAACTCACTTTGACGAGGATAGCACTGTTGTAACCTACCGAGAAAATGAACCTACAAGTATTATTCAGCAGTTTAGGTATGCACAAACTAAGTGGATTATTTCTGTTGGTATGATTAGCGAAGGTACAAACATCCCTCGTTTGCAGGTTTGCTGCCACCTTACAAACATAAAAACAGAAATGCATTTTAGGCAAATATTGGGCCGTATTCTGAGGGTAACAAACTCTAAAAACCAAGAAGCTATTATGTACATGCCCGCCGAAACTAAGCTTTTAGAGTATGCGTATAGAGTTAAACAAGATGTTCCATTTGAAGCTGATGTAGTTAAATTTGAAAAGATTGAAACTCCTGCTGGAGAAAACACCGCAGATACAGACTCAAGCGATATTACTTTTAATAAACAAAGTAAAAAACCTTCCAAAGCTCAGTTTGATTTTGATAACTTTGCTGACTTTTTTGATCAGCCAGTTATGAGCAATAGGCCTGAAGCGACAGAGGAGCATTTTTTAACCGGTGCTTATGAACGAATAATTAATATATCAGGCCGCTTTCAGCAAGAGGCTATTGCTTTAGGGTTAAGTGAATTGCGGTAAATACGCTAGAATTTACCTCAAGTAGATCTCTACAGACAACATCGATTTCAGTTACACGAGGAAATATAACTAAATTTAAGGTGTTGCTATGTATAGCTTCTCTGAAATTCATAAAAAAATAGACTTTATAGAGATTTTAACCAATAGAAAGATCAGTGAAAAATCAAGTTACCTAGAGCAAATTAACTTTATACATCAAAGTGTAAATATAAAAAATGCTGAGCGTTTAAGGATAGAGTTAGGTTGGGGTATACGAGCATTTTCTTCAGCTATTAGAACCAGCAATAGCTCATATGTACGCTATAAAAAAGAATTAAAGCCTTTAAATACCACTTTAAGTGAAAATGCATTTGAACTTGCAAAAGCCTGGAGCCTGTAACGGATTCTGTGTAACTGCCCGTTTTTACATTTTAAATATGCTTGCTGAGTCGTTCCTCAAATTCGACTCTAAAAAACCTTTAACATTTATAGGCATTATAGCTGGCCGTGAATTAATTAAAAATACTGTAAACAGACTCAAGTATGGCTATAACGCCTAAAAATAAAGTGCCTTAGGGCGTAAGCTGGTTGCAATATCTGAAGCCAAGATCTGTACCTTTGGTTAATTTACCAAGAGATTATCACTTTAGAGATTAATAAGTTGATTTGAGGTTATTAATGGCTCAATTTTCTCTGATAGTCGCATTTGTGCCATGAGCAGTCATTCATGATCAACTCGTTTCTGCCCCTTTATGAGTTAACGCAAATACCCTATAGGTCGGCTTTGAGCGATAAGCGGTCGGTCGGGTAAACTCGTTTTTGGACAAAAACGAGTTAGAGCCGGAGGGCGGATCTGTAAAATGTATAGTGATAACAACATCCTGCTAAGCCGCAGAAACGGAGTTGATTGTTTGATAGCTACCAGTACAATTAAGTATTTAGGAGCCTCATCACATAATTGCATTCCCCAGCCTTTATTTCTATGTAGGGCTAAATAAACTAATCAGTGTTTAAGGCTAAAGAGAATGTGATTTTTCTGTCACTAACTTCTGCACTTAATTGCGCATCAATTGCTTTACTAAGCGTTTTAGCGATTGATAACCCCAATCCAAAGTTATCATTCGATGTTCTTGAAGTGTCTTTTTGCCATAAAGGGTCAAATAATTGGTCTATATCATTATCACTCAAAGGTTCAATAAGGGAGTTAGTAACTGACAAAAATAAAAGTTTTTCTTTTGAAATCATTGTCGAAACTAAAATTTTTGAATTTAGTGGGCTGTATTGTTTAGCGTTGTTAACTAAATTGCTAATAATTGATTCGAGGGCAAACAAGTTGCTTATAATTGCTGGTGCATTCTCATTCAACTCCAAATTTACACGCGATAAATTAGTGTTTTCTAAGACTCTGGTAATGACTTGATTTAAATCACAAGCATCTTGTTTGATTAGCTTACCATTACTGTATTTATGTAATAGCAATAAGTTCGACACGATATTTTTAAGCCGTAAACTTATTTTCAACGCTTCAGGCTTAAAATCCTCATTGAGCTCAATCTCATTTGGAAACCTGATAGCAACTTCTGCCATATTTATAAGTTCGGCAATGGGCGTTTTTATTTCATGGGCAATATCGGATGTAAGTCGCTTTTCCCTTAGGTAAAGTTGTCTATTCTCTTTAATAAAAGCATTTAAGCTTTCAACAATAGGCAAGAGCTCTTTAACTGGATCTTGTATAAATATCTGTGAGCCTTCACTGGTAATACTTAACTGACTGATATCTTGGTTGAGTTTAATTAATGGCGCAAGTGATGTATCTATCGCCTTCCTGACAAATAATCGAATAAATACAATAACTGTAATTATGGTGACTATAAAAATAACGTCAATCAACCAAAGTACAAAATCAACTTCCTCAGAAGACGCTGCATAAGCTAAAGTCAGTGGCTCATCATTTGTTTTTTTATATGTGTCTACTGATATATTGTCTTTTTCTTGTGGTATAAAACGACTATAAAACACCCGACCATCTCGGCCATCAGATAATTGTATAGGGAGTATTTTTGACTCGCCAATTTCTAAGCTTTCATATGGTAGGTTTTTAACTTCAAATAAATCTAAACTTTTTGAGCGGGTAAAAACACTTTCTTTGCTCCATAATTGAAAGTACTCAGGCTCTATTTCCCCTTCGAACTCGGGCAAAAACTCACTAGAAAAGTGAAACGAAAAACCTTCATTAGTTTTATGTACTAAGGTCATTAACATACCTGCTTTGGATTGCAGGCTGCGATCAAACTCATTATCTATCCAACTATCAACAGCAATGTCGGTTGCCAACAAAATGCATAAAACAAAGCTAGTTATAGTTACCGAAAGTGTAACAACTAATCTACTGCGAATAGATTTCATTATTGTCCTTGTACAATATAACCAAAACCACGTTTGGTCTGAATTGGCAGCTCCCCTCCTGCAACTCTTACTTTTTTGCGAGCAGATGATAAATGGGCTTCAATCGAGTTCTTTGATATCAAATCATATTGCCCTGCAAGGTAGGTACTTAGCTTTTCTGCACTAAACACTTTATTTTGATTGCTAAATAAACATTCGACAATTTTGTACTCGTTGGGTGTTAAGTCGATAACATTGTCAGCAACTTTTAGCAGTTTTAACTGTAAATTCAGTGCTAAATTATCAATAGTTATGATATCACTCATCATCTTCAATCCTCCACGGCGCATTAAATTTAGCAGTCGAGCGTGGAGCTCATCAAATGAAAAGGGTTTAGTCAGATAATCATCCGCTCCTGTTAAAAGCCCTAAAACACGGTCTTCAGGTTCTTGCATAGCTGACAAAATTAAGACTTTAGAATCAAGCTGTTTGGTTCTTATGGTTTGCAATAAAGTAATACCATCGATACTCGGTAACATAATATCAAGTATTATAAGCTCATACTCACCTGTCATCGCCATACTCAGCCCTTGTGCACCATCACCGGTGTCATCAACCGCAAAGCCTAGATTTGCTAAGCCAATTCGTAAACTACGCCTTAGTGACGCTGAATCTTCAATTATTAATAACTTCATGTGTTACTCATTCACCTGAAATGCATCTTCATCATTAGGTTACGCCATATAGCTTAAGTTTTACTTAAGACTTGCTTAAGTTTCCATAGTTTAGCCAATATTAAGTTTAGACTCAGGATTTCTTAAGTTTCGGTTTTTAGTATTGCTGCAATTATTAAGATCGAGCACAACTATGACAGCAAATACTTCCGTTTTAAAACCCTTGTTGCGTTTTACTATTATATTGATATCAATCTTTATAACTTCCCGCATTGCTTTATTGTTTTGGCAACATTCAAGATTAAATGATGGTGATATTTGGCCGATCATATCAGGAGCAATCAGAATAGACTTAAGTAGCATTGGATACTTAGCAACTATTGGGGTTTTTATACTGATACTACATGTAGTTGCACGCCCTAAAACAGAGCTTTTCCAGCGTATTTTTACACTTTACGGTAGCTGCGTTGTAACTGTAGTTGTTATTGTTGAAGCATCAACACCTGCATTCATCAATCAATATGATGTAAGGCCTAACCGATTATATATTGAATACCTTGATTACCCACAAGAAGTCTTCTCAATGTTAGTGCATGGCCATCTTTTTGCAATGTTAAGTACATTGCTTTTGGCCTCGTTAACAAGCGTTTATAGCTATCGCCTTTTATGCAGAGCATTCACACAACCACCGTCACTGAAAAAAGCATCCAATTTACCCATTCTAATGGCTGCTTTAATAATCTGCTTATTTGCTGCTAGAGGTACATTAAATCACCGACCGCTTAACCCTGCATTAGTCTATTTTTCTCAAGATTCACTAGTAAACTCACTTGTTCTTAACTCCACTTACAGTGTTGCGTTTGCGCTGAAAAACATGGGTAACGAAAAAAGTGCCAGTAATTTGTATGGCACAATGCTTCGTCAACAAATTATAGATACGGTCAAAAAGGCTTCTTATCGAAAACAGTTTGTCGTTGGAAATATTCCAACCTTGGCGCACAACAAGCCTTTTGTGTCTGGTGTTAAAAAAAACTTAGTTATAATACTTGAGGAAAGTTTAGGTGCCCGATTTGTTGGAGAACTTGGTGGGTTAGATATTACGCCCGAACTTGATAAGCTATATCAACAAGGGTGGGGGTTTGACAACCTTTATGCTACGGGCACGCGCTCCGTAAGAGGTATTGAAGCAATTACTACAGGTTTTACACCATCACCATCTCGCTCAGTAGTTAAACTATCTAAATCGCAGCATAACTTTTTTTCACTAGCGGATGTATTCAGTCAAGAAGGTTACAAAACACAGTTTATCTACGGCGGTGAAAGCCATTTTGACAATATGAAAAGCTTTTTTCTAGGAAACGGGTTTAACGATATTGTTGACATCAACCATATTGATAATCCCCAATTTATCTCCTCTTGGGGGGTAAGTGATGAGGACTTATTCAATCAAGCAGATAAAGAACTGACTAAATTAAGTAATTCGACAGAGCCATTTTTTAGTCTTGTATTTACTTCTAGTAATCACGATCCGTTTGATATACCACAAGGCAAAGTATCGCTACCCAAAGGACATAACCCTGAAAACTATAAGCGTGATCTTGCAATTAAGTATGCCGATTACGCACTAGGTAAATTTATAAATAAAGCAAAAACACGGTCGTACTGGGAAAACACCGTATTTTTGGTTGTAGCAGACCATGATGTGCGTGTTTTTGGCTCTGAACCTGTCCCTTTGAAGTCTTTTCATATACCAGCTGTTATTTTAAACAGCGATATGAAAAGTAAACGCGATCCAAGACTCGTTAGTCAAATTGATCTACCTGTTACTTTGATGTCACTTTTAGGAATTGACCAAGCAACCCCTATGCTGGGCTTTGATCTGACTAAAAGTTATCCAGTTGAACGCGCAATGATGCAGTACTACGACAATTTTGCATACCTAGAAAATGATCGCGCTGTCATCCTAATGCCAAATCAACAAACCAGCTATTGGCGCTATAACAAACAAACCAAAATACAAGAAAAAAATGAACAGCTAAACGTTGATCAAACGTTGGCTGAAAAAGCACTAGCTCATGTGTTATTTAGCAACTTAGCTTACACCGAGCAGCTTTATCGTTTAGCTGATAAAAGTAGTGATAAGGAATAACTATGAAAATTGCTTTTAAAAGATTTTGTATTTCGTCTTGGCAAGTAAGTTACAGCCAATTTGTTTGCTTAGTTTCAATGTATATCGTTATCGCATTTAATGGCTTGTTTTTATACAATACTTTTATGGCTGCAACACAGTCAGGGCATATAAATTGGCTTTTTATCGCGTCGGTCCCTTTATTGCTTTTCTCATTGACTGTTTTAGTTTTAAGTTGGTTGTCCTTAATTACTTTTGTTAAAGCTATACTTCTATTTAGTGTTTTAGTTTGCTCATTGTTGTTTTATTCAACACTTAATTATGGCGTTATTTTTGACAAGAGCATGTTACAAAATATTGTTGAAACAAATTCAGGTGAAGCATTTTCATACTTGAACTTTCAGCTTGTGTTATTTATTTTTTTATTGGGGATTGTACCTACTTACTTATTTTCCAAGTTCACAATTATTGGGAGTTTTAGAGTTCGTTTAAAAAGTTTTACGAAGCTAAATCTATCAGCTTTGCTCTGTTGTGCCTTAATCGCTGTACCCTTTTATAAAGAGTACGCTTCTGTTGGCCGCAACAACCGACAGCTAACAAGTTATATCACCCCGTTTGCATTCTATACAGCAAGTTATAAATACCTGAGGGATAATTACTTTTATCCACCATTACCTTTCAAGGTACTCGATAACTTGCCCACTTTAAAAAATAAAACGAGCACCTCGCTAACTGTAATGGTTGTCGGGGAAACAGCTCGGGCGGCTAACTTTTCACTACAAGGCTATAGTAGAGCAACGAATACTTATACTCCCAAGTTAGGCGTAAAGTATTTTAGTGATGTTTCATCGTGTGGAACGGCAACGGCTATTTCAGTCCCCTGTATGTTTTCACGACTGAACCGCAAAGAATATGATTCTCGGCTTGCTAGTAGTCAAGAAAATGCTCTAGACATTATTCAGCGTAGTGGTGTTGAAGTAACATCGATTGATAATAACAGCAGCTGTAAAGGAGTGTGTGCTCGCATCAAATCAGACAACATTGAGCCGAATAAAGAACATCCGTTATGTGATGGTCATTACTGTTTTGATGAAATATTAGTTACGAAACTAGCAGACAAGATAGCGACTAGTAACGCTAAACATAAATTGGTTGTTCTACATATGATAGGTTCACATGGACCAACTTATTATCGTCGTTATCCTGAACACGAAAGTTTGTTTAAACCTGATTGCTCTCGAAGCGATATTCAGAACTGTAGTACAACTGAACTAACAAACACATATGATAATACTATCGCATACACAGATAAGGTGTTAAGCCAGTTGATAAAAGTATTACAAGCAAGTAACGAAACAAAGAAGTCACTCCTATATGTGTCAGATCACGGTGAGTCACTTGGTGAGAAAGGTTTATACCTTCACGGGTTTCCATATGCATTAGCACCAAGCGAGCAAACCCATATTCCAATGATTTTTTGGAGTAATAAACTCGCTAACTCTAAATTTAATCATTGTATTGAGTTACAACGCTCAAAAGTATTTTCACACGACAATATTTTTGACACTTTACTTGGCTTAACTCAAGTAAGCAGCAGTCAATACCAACCTGAATACGATATTTTTAACGCCTGTAAGGCCCTAAGTCTATAAAGAGAGTTTCCAATGCAATTTGATAGTGCAAATAAGCCGTCAGGTATTAATCGAGTAGTTTTAGCTTTTAAAAATTCACAGCGTGCATTTAAATGGCTTGCTAAAAATGAAGCTGCTTTTAAACAAGAGCTTTTTTTACTCGCTTTATCGCTAATTATTATTTCGATTTGGCAGATAGGTATTTACGAAAAGGTCATGCTACTAATCTCTGTTTTATTTGTGATATTCGCAGAGGTTGTTAATACAGCAATAGAAGCAACAATAGACAGAGTTGGCTTAGAGATTCATCCATTGTCAGGTCTCGCTAAAGATTTAGGCTCCGCAGCAGTATTAATTGCGCTATTGATAAGTTCATTCGTCTGGATTTCTGTATTTATAAGCTATATTGGTTATTTTTAAAATTTATCCAATCTCAATGATCGCTTATCGCTCATTTGCGACCGTCGCCTAAACTCGTTTTGGGGCAGAAACGGGTTACGCTTGAATGTCCGCTTCACGCCCTGAGGCACTCAACAAGCTTTTTCTACCACTAAAAGAGGAGAACCTTTCTCTTTTAGTGCTTTTAAATATTTTGATTCATCATAAGCTTTTCCTGTTTTCCAGCACCTAAATAAGATCCTTACCCATTTATAGGCCAACGCTCTTACTGCCGATTGGTGTGAATTACCTTTCGCTTTTTGCTGTGCGTAATAAATGCCCGCCCAATAAGATTGCCCTACGCTTTTGGAAGCCCACTCTATAAAGCTCTGACGGACAAATTTAGAACATTGCCAGCGCCAATGTACCCAGCTTTTTTGACCACTACGCTCTGTAACTGGCGATAAGCCTGCATAGTTTTGTATTTCTTGTGCGCTACTAAAACGAGATTTATCTTCCCCTAAAGTAGCTAAAAGCCTAGGAGCAAGGCAAGGGCCTGTGCCGGGAAGTGAAGTAAATATTGAGGCGTCATCCATACTGGTAAAAATTGAGTTTATTTGTGAGTCATACTCTCGAATATTGTTAATTAATACCAACATCTGTTTAGCCAATGCGATGACAAACGTTTGATAAGGTATAATTAAAGATTCGTCGGGTAATCCCCCCATTTTTAATGGAGGCTGGCAGTAGAATTTCCGTTGTTTAATTTTTCCAGCTTTTGTATTGGTGTTATACCACCTAACCCCATGTTAGGGCGTTCATTATTATAAGTCCATAGCCAATCAGTCGCTATGTCTTGTAACTCACTAATATCACTATAAATATAATGACTCAGCCAGTCGTAACGAACCGTTCGGTTGAAGCGCTCTATATAGGCATTTTGCTGCGGGTTACCGGGTTGAATAAACCGTAATTCGATATCATTATTTAACGCCCATTGCGCTAGTTGCTTGCTAATATATTCAGGGCCATTATCACATCTGATAGCTTTGGGTTTACCACGCCACTCTATAATTTGATTTAACGAGCGGATCACACGTTCAGCAGGCAGTGATAAATCAGCGTCAATAGTCAGCCCTTCACGATTAAAGTCATCAATGACATTAAACAATCGACACGCTCTGCCATCCGCTAATTGGTCATGCATAAAATCCATTGACCAACATTCATTGATGGTTTCTGGTACTGCCAATGGCTCAGGCTTATCTCTATTTAAGCGTTTCCTTGGCTTGATCCGCAAATTTAACTCAAGATCACGGTAAATGCGGTAAACTTGCTTGTGATTCCACTTGTGCTTTTTTACATTACGCAAATATAAAAAACATAATCCAAAACCCCAGCTTCGCTTTGACTCAGTCAAATCGAGTAACAGCTCTGCTATTTTTAGATTTTCATTTCTTAATATCGGTGTATAGCGATAACACGTTTCACTTATCATAAAAGTACGGCAAGCTAAGGCAATACTCATTTTATTTGTGCTAACGACTTCATGTGCCAATACTTTACGCTCAGAAGCCGTTACCACTTTTTTGCCATAGCCTCTTGAATGACCTCAGATTTGAGCCGCTCTTCAGCATACATTTTCTTTAAACGGCGGTTTTCATCTTCAAGCTCTTTCATGCGCGTCATTAAAGACGCATCCTGTAGTGGTACAGTGATTTTGGCCACCCATTAAGAAAGAATTCTTTCAATGCAATCAGTGCTGATACTTCGGTTACAGAGTCATCTTCGATTCAAGTACAAGAGCAACATGATCAAGTTGCATCATTGAATTCTATTCTTGATTTTGAAGAAGCAGCTAAAAATGAGCAAACAACCAGTGAATATGAACGTTGTAGCCCTACAATTTACACTAGATACACTAGTCTTAAATTGGAGCAGACTCGAACTATTGCAAGCTTTAC
>TARA_R110000796_G_scaffold99567_1_pt1 | contig 58825 bp, 53 predicted proteins | sample TARA_R110000796 | Tara Oceans TARA_R110000796 (sample SAMEA4397815) | marine metagenome | biome: Polar Biome; feature: [SRF] surface water layer (ENVO:00010504); material: water (ENVO:00002006), including particulate matter (ENVO:01000060) such as... | depth 5 m
GTCTGGGCGTTCGCTGACCAGTTCCAACTGGAAATGGTAAGGCTGACTGATATGCTCGACGCCCTCGAAGGACAGAACCTTGAAGTCGTGGCTGATGCCGGGGATAGCGAGCGTGAAGTGGGCCTGGTTGGCGGCGGCGAACATCCGATGTTCCTTATGTGCAGTGTAATGCTGGTCTGGCTGAAAGCGACATGGCCGGGTTGGGCGCGCGCAGATTATCGCAGATTGGGGCGTTGGGTTATGTGAGCCAGTCGGCAAAACGGGGCCGGGTGCGGGGTGAAAGGGCCGTCAGATCAAAGGGATGGGTGTGCAAGAAGTTGCGCAGACCTATTTGCATGTCCAAAAGACCGCTTCTCTTCCAGAAGAGCCAATCACAAGTTTGCGGCTTGAATGCGCGTTAATGCCCCGGCCATTCCACACCGTCCATGCATGTGAAATCTCTCGGAAGCTTGCTGAAGCCTTCGGACAACTCACAACTGTCTCGATATGTGACCACAGACACACACCATCAAACCCGATGATAGTGCTTGCCTGTTGCGCTCAAGCTGCTACAAATCAGCTATGCAGACATTACCTGATGGACTCATCGTCATACTCAAGCGCGCCTGCCCCACCTGCGCGTTGATCGAACCGGTGCTCGGTCAGTTGGCCGGCGGCGACCAGCCGCTTACCGTCATCGTTCAGGACACCGCCGACTTCAACGTCGGCAATGGCGAGCAAATTCACGACAAGACCCTGGAATGGTCGTGGCAACTGGACTGTGAAATCGTCCCCACTCTGATCAGTCGTGCCAACGGCAAGGAGCTGAATCGCACCTACGGCTGGTTCCGCGAGGACTGGGAGCACCTCAGCGGCATGACCGGTCTGGGTGCGGATCTTCCCCCTTCCCGGCCCGGCTGTGGCTCGAAAACCCAGGATCCCGGCATGGCCGAGACATTGGCGATACGCTTTGGCGCCGTCACCTTCCAGTCCCGCGAAGTCGAAATAGGCGACAGTGAAGACCCTATGGAAGCCTGCCATGAGCGCGGCTGGAGCGATGGGCTGCCCGTCGTGCCACCGACCCCCGAGCGGGTGTACCGCATGCTGCAGGGTACTACCCGCAAGGCTGATGAAGTGCTCGGCCTGATGCCGCCCGATCTGGTGCCCTGCAGCGTGGAAAAGGTCGCAATCAACGCCGTGATGGCCGGCTGCAAGCCCGAATACATGCCCGTAGTACTGGCCGCCGTGGAAGCCGCGCTGGTCGACGAATTCGGCATGCACGGCATTCTCTGTACCACCATGTTTGCGGGGCCACTGGTGCTGGTCAACGGCCCCGTCGCCAAGCGCATCGGCATGAATTCCGGGGTCAACTGCCTGGGCCAAGGCAACCGCGCCAATGCCAGTATTGGCCGGGCCCTGCAATTGATGGTGCGCAACGTCGGCGGTGGCCGCCCCGGCGAAATCGACCGGGCGACCATGGGTACACCCGGCAAATACAGTTTCTGTTTTGCCGAGGCCGAAGACAGCGAATGGGATTCACTGGCCGTAGAGCGCGGCTTCAGCGAAGATCAGTCCGTTGTCACGCTGTTTGCCGCCGAAGGCGTGCAGGCGATTGTCGATCAGAAATCGCGTACACCCGAATCTCTCGCTCGCAGTTTCGCACTCTCCTTGCGCGCAGTGGATCACTACAAGCTGGTGATGCATGGCGACGCCATCCTGGTAGTATCGCCCGAGCATTGCCGGGTATTTACCGATGCCGGCTGGAGCAAGGCGCGCCTGCATGAAGAGCTGGCCCGCCTGCTGACCTTGCCCGGCAAGGATCTGGTGATGGGCGCTCAGGATATTACCGAAGGCATGCCAGCGAATTTTGCCGGCGCCGATTTACCCAAGTTTCGACCTGGTGGATTACTGATTGTCAGGGCCGGTGGCCCCGCTGGTCTGTTCTCCGCCGTTATTGCTGGCTGGGCCGCTTCTGGCCCGACCGGCTCCACCCCGGTTAGCAAGGAGGTACTGGCATGACATCGCCAACCATACTGCTCGACCCGACCGCTGAACGCTCGGCTACCAGCCGCGCGTTGACCGTCAGACCCGCCTCAATCGAGGGCCTGACTGTGGGCTTGCTGGACATATCCAAAGCACGTGGCAACGTGTTGCTGGACCGTCTGGACGAGCTGCTCAGTGAGCGCGGTATCGAGGTTAAACGCTATCGCAAGCCTACCTTTGCACGCATTGCACCCACGGATCTGAAACAACAGATCGCCAGTGAATGCGATCTGCTGGTGGAAGGCCTGGCCGACTGAGGCTCCTGTACCTCGTGCTGTATGCATGATATAGGCGACCTCGAAGGCCGGCAGATCCCCGGCGTAGGTATTGCTTCCAGCGAATTCGTTGAAGCGGCGGCGTTGCAGTCCAAGGCATTGGGCATGGACCCGAAAATGGTGTTTGTACCCCACCCGATTCAGGACCGTACCGATGATGAGCTGCGCACACTGGCTGACAACGCTTTCGCCAGTATTCTGGAGGCACTAACGCTGCAAGACTCGTGATGATGGCGGGCCTTGCGGCCCGTGCATAAGGTTTGATTGCAAAGATTCGTGCTCTGGGCAGATGGGGCACCCCAGTACAAGACACGCGGCAAGTACGTCCGTGTAGCTCATCAATGCCATCCCTGGCATTGACGGTCTTGTACTGGGGTGCCCCATCCGCCCTTATCAGCTTCCGCGTTATCGAGCCTTCTGCTTCGCATCTTCTACGAGGCTAGCATTTCGTGCCAAATACTACCCTGTCGACATCCGAAGATGCTCGCCGCGCTCTACCCTCCGTTGATCAGGTGCTTAACTGGCCGGTGATCGGCGAGCTCGTCGCCGCCCACGGGCGCACCTTCACCAAACAGACCATCAGCAGCGAACTTGAACAACTGCGGCAACAAGAGCTGGCGTGCGAGCCGGATCAATTCGCGTACAACGTGCAGGGCAGACTTCTCGAACTGCTAGCGCCCTCATTGCGTAAAGTCTTCAATCTCACCGGCACGGTCCTGCACACCAACCTGGGGCGTGCGCCGCTGCCCGAAGAAGCCATTACGGCAATGTGCGATGTTGCCCGCGGCGCCAGCAACCTGGAATTCGACCTGCACAAGGGCAAGCGCGGTGACCGCGACAGTCATGTCGAAGACTGGCTCTGCCGCCTCACCGGCGCCGAAGCCGCTACCGTGGTCAATAACAACGCCGCCGCCGTACTGCTGACGCTCAATACGCTGGCCAAGGGCAAGGAAGTGCCGGTCTCGCGTGGTGAACTGGTGGAGATTGGGGGCGCCTTCCGCGTGCCGGACATCATGCGTCGTGCCCAGGCCAAGCTGGTGGAAGTCGGCACGACCAACCGCACCCATCTGCGCGACTATGCCGAGGCTATCAACGCCAAAACCGGGTTGCTGATGACTATTCACGCCAGTAACTACGCGATCCAGGGTTTTACCGCCAGCGTGCCGGAGCAGCAGATCGCCCAGGCAGCCCATGATCAGGGCCTGCCCTACGCGATTGATCTGGGTAGCGGTAGCCTGATCGACATGCGTCAGTGGGGCTTGCCTTACGAACCGACGCCGATGGACAGCCTGGCCAAGGGTGCCGACCTGATTACCTTCAGCGGTGACAAGCTGCTAGGCGGCCCCCAGGCCGGGATTATTGTGGGAAAGCGGGCGCTGATTGATCAGTTGAAAAAGAACCCGCTCAAGCGCGCTCTGCGGTGCGACAAGGTCACTCTAGCAGCGTTGGAAGCAGTACTGAAACTCTACGCCCAACCTGAAACCCTGGCCCAGCGGCTGCCAAGCTTACGCTGGCTTGGCCGACCGCAGGCGGATATCCGGCTGCAGGCCGAACGTCTGTTACCGGCCTTCCTGGCCTGGGCGGGCCAAGCCGTTCAGGTTACAGCGGTGGAGGTGATGGGCCAGATTGGCAGCGGCTCCCTGCCCATCGAACGTCTACCCAGTTACGCCATCGCCCTGCACCCGCAATCTGCGAAGCGTGAGGTAAACAGGCAACTGCAGAGCATGCAGGCGGCACTGAGAGCGCTACCGGTGCCGGTGGTTGGACGTGTGCATGACGACCGCCTGCTGCTGGACCTGCGCTGTCTGGATGAAGAAGAACTATTGATTGGCCAGCTCAAGATGCAACCCTGGTCATGATCATCGCCACCGCCGGCCACGTTGACCACGGCAAGACGGCTCTGATCAAGGCCCTGACCGGGCAGCACACCGACCGCACTGCCGAGGAACAGCGCCGTGGCATGAGTATCGAACTCGGCTACGCCTGGCTGGATTGCCCCGACGGTAGCAGTCTGGATCTGGTAGACGTGCCCGGCCACGAGAAATTCATGCGCACACTGTTGGCCGGGATGGGCTGTGTGGATGCAGTGATGCTGGTGGTGGCCGCAGATGACGGCATCATGCCGCAAACCCAGGAACACCTGCAGGTAATGCGCCTACTGGGCATCAGCTCTGTACTCGTGGTCATCAGTAAATGTGCTGCAGTAACCCGGCAACGCGCTGAACAAGTGCAGAATGAGGTGTTACAGCACCTGGCAACCATCGGGGTGCTAGCCCCTCCTGCCTTTATGGTAGACAGCTTGAGCGGTGCGGGCATCGTAGAATTGCTCGCGCAATTGCACACATGGGCGGGCACCTCTGCTTCAGCGCAGGATCAACGTCCGGCTCGGCTGCGTCCGGCTCGGCTGAGCATCGACCGACACTTCAGCCAGCCCGGCGCCGGCGATATCGTCACAGGCACCCTTTTGAGCGGCAGTGTAAAGATCGGCGACAACCTGCGCCTATCCGACAATGGCAGTCACCTGCGCGTACGTGGCATTCAGATTCACGGCCAGGCGCTCAAAACCGCTAAAGCAGGCCAGCGTTGTGCATTGAATCTGAGCGGCGACCTGGCCGGAGCCGAACTGGGCCGTGGTAGTCAGTTACTTGACCCTGGCATTTTTGCACCCACCACCTGCCTGGATAGCCGGCTGGATCTGTCAGGAGCGTTACCAAATCGTTCTACCCTGCAGCTGCATATGGGCAATGCCGTGATCAATGCCCGCTGGGTGCCTCTCAAGGGTGAACAACTGCCCAGTGATCGACATTACGCCCAATGGATTCTTGAACAATCGGTCTGTTGCCGGCATGGCGAGCGCTTTATCATCCGCGATCCGGCCAGCCGGCAATTACTGGGTAGCGGGCAAGTGATCGACCCCTTTGCCCTCAGTAAAGGGCGGCAGCGCCCGGAGAGGCTGGCTGCCTTGATGGCAATGGACGAAGCAGATACCGATCAGAGCCTGAAACGTCTGTTGGCTGTACTGCCCGATGGGGTCGACCTGCCCCGCTTTATGCTCAGCAGGCATCTGACAATGGAACCCGCTAGTGTTCATCAAACGCAGATCCTGCGCCGTGGCAACTGGCTATGCCTCGCTGCAGATTTTGACCGTTGCCTGCAGCGCCTGACGACGGAACTTGCCGAGCATCACCAGCATCAACCGCAACAGACCGGGATGACCCGCCCACAGCTTGCCAGGCAATTGGGGCTGCCCATCAACAGCCGTTTACTGGCTGCAGCGGTACGTCATGCTCTGGATGGCCGATCGCTTAGGCAGAGTGGCGCTGCACTGCACCTGCCCGAGCACCAGCCTCGCCCCGATCCCGAGACACTAGGCTGGTTACAGCAGGTGTTGCCACACTTCAGCGCTTGTGCGCCGCGGCCGCCGGTAATTGGCGAGCTGATCAGCGAGTTGACTCTGGACAAGGCCGAGCTCCTGGCCAGACTCGACCGACTGTGCGCACTGGGGCTACTGGTGCGCATCGGCCGCAATCGCTACCTGCTGCCGCAGAGCATCGATCATCTGCTCGCGCTGGCCGCGGAACTCGCAGCGCACAGCAGCGATGGGCTGTTCAGCACGGCGGCCTTTCGCGACCACAGCGGCATAGGCCGCAACCATAGCGTGGCCGTGCTGGAATACTTTGATAAAGCCGGGTTTACCCGCCACATCGGCGAGCAACGTCGGCTGATCTGAGCACAGGGTTAGAAGTCCAGCCCACCTGCACGCCGCGCCTGCCGCGCCATCAGCACCACCAGCACGCCACACGCTGCCATCACCGCAGCCATCGGTACCGCGGTGCCATTGTGCAGCACACCGACCAGAGCCGAGGTGATGCCGGCAATCACGAACTGCATGGTGCCCATCAGCGCTGAGGCTACCCCGGCCTGGTGGCCATGCCCGGCCATCGCGCATGCCGAGGAATTGGGCAAGACCAGCGCTATCACCGCGACGCTGCCAAACAGCGGCAACATCAGCGGCCACAACGAATCCGGCTGCCACAAGGCAGTGCCCAGCAACCAGAAGGTGCACAGCAGATAGATAAGGGTGGTGCGTTGCAGCAACTTTACCGGTGGCCTACGACGCAACATGCGACTGTTGAACTGCGCAAAGAGGATAAATCCAGCCGCATTGGCACCGAAAAACCAGCCAAAATGCTCAGGAGCGATGCCATACAGCTCCATGATGATAAACGGCGAGCCGGCGATATAGGCAAACATCCCGGCAATCGCGATCCCGCCAGTCAGAGCATGGAACATGAACACCGGCTCACGCAGCAACCCCATATAACGGCCCAACGCAGTCGATAAAGCCGGCCTGTCGTGGCTGGCCAGCGTCTCGCGCAGGCCGAAATACACCGCAAAGGCGAACAACCCGGAAAATAGAGTCAGAAACAGGAAGATGGACGGCCAGCCGCCGAGCTTGAGCAACCAGCCACCGGCCAGCGGCGCCAGAATCGGCGCCACGCCCATCACCAGCATCAGTTGCGAAAAAGCCTTTGCAGCATCAATGGGTTTGCACAGGTCACGGACCACCGCCCGGGTGACCACCATCCCCGCACAGCCGCCCAAGGCCTGGCCAAAGCGCGCAGCCAGAAGCCACTCCAGCGTCGGTGCCAGCGCACAGGCGAGTGACGCCAGGCAGAACAGCCCGATGCCGAACATCAGCGGTTTGCGCCTGCCGTAACGATCGGCGATGGGGCCATAGAATATCTGGCCGGTAGCCAGACCGATAAAATAAACCGACATGCTCAGCTGTATATGCTCGATGTCGGTGGAGAAGGCACTCGCCATGGCGGGAAAAGCGGGGAGGTAAAGATCAATCGCCAATGGGCCAAAGGCGCTGAGCCCGCCCAGAATGAGCAGAATTTTAAGGGGCATGTAATATCCGATAACTGGCAGTCTGCCGTAAACATGAGCAGAACATAGACAACCATAATGCCAGAAATGCCCCGGCGCTGCTGGCAACAGACTGTTTCCGCACAGGCCCGAAGGTGGCTCCCCCCGGGGACGCTATTGAACCAAAACAGGCCTGGCGAGCCTTAGCTATGTCTCCCTTTCACGCCTGATCAAGAGGTAACCCAATGCCAACGCCGCCCGCTGACACCCTGGATGATGGTGCCTTGGCCTTTGCCGAAAAGGTTTTCAACTTCGCCCGTAACGGCCAGACGCAGGATCTGGCACCATTGCTGGCCGCTGGCTTGCCGGCCAATCTGAGAAATCACAAGGGTGACAGTCTGTTGATGCTGGCTAGCTATCACGGCTATCTGGACACCACCCAGTTGCTGCTCAGTCACGGAGCAGATCCCGACCTGGCCAATGACCGCGGACAGACCCCGTTGGCCGGCGCTGTATTCAAAGCCGAAACCACACTAATAGAGGCGCTGATTCAAGGAAGAGCTCATATAAACTATCGCCCGCCCGGTGGCAAAACGGCGCTGATGTTCGCCGCGATGTTCAATCAGCGCCCTATTATTGACCAATTGATAGCAGCCGGCGCCGATGCCAACGCCATCGACGACGAAGGGCAAACCGCTCTGGATCTTGCCCGGGCCATGGGCGCCACCGACGCGGTAGCACGCTTGGGCGGGTAAACATGCTCCAGGCTGGGAACGCACGCCATCCGCCACCTTCAGCAGTGTTAAGGCACTTAGCCATCATTGTGTAACAGAGCTTTCATCAGCTCTAAAGAGTGGTATATTGCCTCCATTTACGTAATGAAAATCTGTGTCAGATGTGCGGCATACTCGCAGAGTGCGTTTTCGTCGCTTGACCATCGACATGCCTGGGCACAACCAAATGCGCATGTGAGGTAACCAGTGAAGCTGGCTGAATTTATCCGCAGTAATATCGAAACCCTTCTGCTGGAGTGGGATAAATTCGCCCTCACTATCGAGTCGGCTGAAAACCTCGACAAGACCGGCCGTCGTGATCACGCCAGAGAGATGCTCATGGCGATCGCCGACGATCTGGACAAGCCGCAAACAGAAGAGCAGCAGATAGCCCGCTCCAAAGGCCAGGCACCGGTAGATCCTAACGCCGATACTGCCGCCGAGGAACATGGCATTGACCGCCTGAGTGCCGGCTTTACTATCAATGAAGCGATTTCGGAGTACCGTGCATTACGCGTCAATGTGCTGCGGCTATGGATCAAGGAGATTGATACTGCAGCTTCGCCTGACGCGCTCAACGATATCCTGCGCTTCAACGAGGCCATAGATCAGTCCCTGGATGAAGCGCTGGCCAGCTATACCAGTGAAAAGGACATGGATACCAGGCTGCTGAAAACCATCCTTAGCGCCTCCACCGATCAAACCTTTGTACTCAACCCCGAAGGCCGCTTTGTCTACGTCAATGCGGCCACCGCAGACCTGTTTGATCGCCCGCAGCAGCAGGTGATCGGCAAAACGTGCTTTGACCTCGGCTTCGACTTTGCCGCCAGCCTGCAACGCAACCTCATACAGGTGCTGAGTACCGGGGAAAGTTACCGCGGTGAGTTTTCCTATACCTTTGGTGCGGGGCAGCAGTTCGAATACATCCTCTCGCCCGTACTGATCGAAGAGAACGATTATCCGGAAGTGGTTGAAGCCGTGGTGGGTATTGCCCGCGATATAACCTTGCGCAAGGCCGCTGAAGACCAGAGCTGGCACCAGGCCAACTTCGACATTCTCACCGACCTGCCCAATCGCCGGCTGTTCATGGACCGCCTGCAACAGGATCTGCGCCACGCCGAGCGCGCAGGTTTGTCCATGGCGGTGATGTTTATCGACCTGGATGGCTTCAAGGACGTTAACGACAGCATGGGGCACGAGGCCGGTGACATGCTCCTGCGTCTCGTGGCGCAGCGCATCAAGGACTGCCTGCGTGAATCGGACACAGTCGCTCGGATGGGCGGCGACGAGTTTACCGTTGCCCTTAACGAAGTCAGCGCCGATCAGATTCTCAAGGTCGCCAGCAAGATTACCGCGGCATTATGCGAGCCATTCGACGTTCAGGATACTCTGGTGCAGATATCCGCCAGTGTGGGCATAGCAACCTATCCGGCTGACGCCCAAACACCTGATGACCTGATCAACATGGCCGACCAGGCCATGTATGAGGCCAAGCGGGCCGGGCGCAACCAGGTCGCCCTGGCCCAGCCCGCAGCCGGCCTGACGGCGTCATCGGAGCAGGCCTAACGGTCGCTGCTCCAAACGCGGCCCGACGCTAGCTGCGCGCCAGTAAACGCTGACCAATACTGAATGCGCCTATCATCAGGATAGCCAGCACTGCCGGTAGCAGATTCCCCTCTATCTGCGGAATGGTCCGAAGGAAGACGAAGGCCACTGCCGTGGGCGCTACGAACCGCACCAGAAATTGCCAGATCCGGAACCAACCTGCGTTGGTGTCCATCTCCTTGAGCAGCACGTCACGATTAAGTGCCCAGCCGACAAACAGGGCTATCAACAGACCGCCCAGGGGCATCAGAATATTGGTAATGAATTCCAGTACATCAAAGGGTGAGCGGTTGAACCACTGCTGAGTGAAGGTGCCCTCGGCCCAGATATTAAAGCTGAACACAGTGACCAGCCCCAATGCCCAACAGGCGCCAACCATCATGCCCACCGCCTGCGGGCGGCTGAAGCCAAAGCGTTCCACCAGCCACGCTGCTACTGGTTCAACCAGGGAAATGGCCGAGGTCAACGCCGCGCCAATCACCAATACAAAGAAGATCCCCCCCAGAAACGCGCCGCCAGGCAGTTCAGCGAATGCGATCGGCAAGGTGACAAACATCAGCCCTGGCCCCTGCCCTGCTTCCAGACCGCTACCGAACACCAGCGCAAAGATCGCCACGCCGGCCATCAGTGCAATCACTGTATCCACCAGCGCAATCGAGATCGCCGTGCGCGTCAATGAAGCCTCGCCTGACATATAGGCGCCATAGGCCATGATCGCACCCATGCCCAGGCTCAAGGTGAAGAAGGATTGCCCCATCGCCTGCAACCAGCCCTCCAGACTCAGATCCTGCAGATTGAAGGTAAACAGAAAGCTGATGGCCGCCCCGGCATCACCGACCATCAAGGCGTATACCAATACGATCAGCAGAATCAGAAACAGGGCGGGCATCATGAAGCGCAGACCGCCCTCGATGCCCTTGTGAATACCCATACCCACTATCAAGCCGGACGCGCCGATGAAGATCGTGTGATACAGCACCAGCAGTCCTGGCGAGGCCAGCAGGGAGTCAAAGGATGCGCCGATCGCAGTTGCATCCGCACCGGCCAGCGAGCCACTGAACATCAATCCGGTATAATGCAGCGCCCAACCAGCAATGACCGAATAGAAGCTGAGGATAATGAAGGCCGCGGCAGCACCCATCCAGCCGATGCTGCGCCAGGCCTTGTTGGCGCCGTGGGTTTCGGTCAGGTATTTCATGCCCATGATCGGGCTCTTGCGGCTGGTTCGGCCCAACAGCGTCTCAGCGATCAGAATCGGAATACCGACAATGGCGATGGTCATCGCGTAAACCAGGATGAAGGCTCCGCCGCCGTTTTCACCCGTCAGATAGGGAAAGCGCCAGAGGTTACCAAGGCCGACGGCAGACCCCACCGCCGCCAGTAGAAAGGTACCCTTGTGGGTCCATATATTTCGAGAGCTCATCAGTTGGGTTCCAGCAGGCCATTAACGGTAAAAAAATGAGCGCGCAAGCGTACCATAGCTGACACTGAATCACGACCGGACGCCCCATGAAGACTATAGCAGGCACCCACCGCCAAGCCCTGGCGCTAACGCTGCGTTTTATCGCGCCCTATCGCTGGCAGGTCGCCGGCGCGATGTTGGCGCTACTGTTCACTGCGGCCATTACCCTGTCGCTGGGCCAGGGGCTGCGTCTGCTGGTTGACCAGGGCTTCGCTACCCGCTCGCCGGAACTGCTCAATCAATCGGTGGGCTTCTTTGCAGTGCTGGTGTTGGCCTTGGCGGTAGGCACCTTTGCGCGCTTTTACCTGGTGTCATGGATTGGCGAGCGGGTGGTGGCCGATATCCGCCGCCAGGTATTTGATCATCTGATCGACCTGCATCCGGGCTTTTACGAGAGCAATCGCGGCCTGGAGATCCAGTCGCGCCTCACTGCAGACACCACGGTACTGCAATCGGTCATCGGCTCTACCGTATCCATTGCGCTGCGCAATGCATTGATGATGCTGGGCGGCATTGTTCTCCTGTTTATCACCAACCCCAAACTGACCAGTATCGTTATGCTCGCCATTCCACTGGTGATAGTGCCGATTCTGTTTTTTGGCCGCCGCGTCAGGACCCTTTCACGGCAAAGTCAGGACCGCGTCGCCGACGTCGGCAGCTATGTCGGCGAGATACTTGGCCAGATCAAGACCGTCCAGGCTTATAACCATCAACCACAGGACCGTACACGTTTCTCTGCCGTGGTTGAGCAGGCCTTTGAGGTCGCTCGCCAGCGTATCCGCCAACGGGCCTGGCTGACCTTTGTGGTTATTGTGCTGGTCCTGGGTGCTATTGGCGTGATGCTCTGGGTCGGCGGCATGGATGTTATTGCCGGGCGCATCAGCGGTGGCGAGCTGGCGGCTTTTGTCTTTTACGCGCTGATTGTGGGTGTGTCTGCCGGCGCGCTGAGCGAGGTGATTGGTGAACTCCAGCGCGCCGCTGGTGCGGGCGCGCGTATTGTCGAGCTGCTGCAGACTCAGGCCGAGATAACCCCGCCCACCACCGGGTTATTGCAACTGCCTGCCAGAGTCAGCGGCAATCTGGCTTTTGAAAACGTGAAATTTGCCTATCCCACCCGACTCGAGGTGAACGCTATTGATCGGCTGAGCCTGCAAGTGCGGGCCGGCGAAACCCTGGCGCTGGTCGGCCCGTCCGGGGCAGGCAAGTCCACCTTGCTGGATCTGCTACTGCGCTTCTTCGATCCCAGCACGGGACGTATAACTCTGGAGGGATGTGATATTCGGCAACTGGACCCAACCGATCTGCGCCGCTGCTTTGCTCTGGTATCGCAGAATCCAGCGTTATTTTATGGCAGTGTCGCCGACAATATTCGCTACGGCCGGCCCGCGGCAGATATGCAAGCGGTGATCAGCGCGGCAAAAGCCGCCTATGCGGACGAGTTCATCAATGCGATGCCGCAGGGCTACGATACGCCTTTGGGCGACGCTGGACTGGGGCTCTCCGGCGGCCAGAAGCAGCGCCTGGCGATTGCCCGGGCACTGCTGACCGATGCACCCATACTGCTGCTGGACGAAGCCACCAGTGCACTGGATGCACAAAGTGAGCACTTGATACAGCAGGCGCTACCCGCTTTGATGCAGGGACGTACTACCCTGGTAATTGCCCACCGCTTGGCGACGGTTCAACACGCAGATCGTATTGCCGTGATTGAGCACGGCAAGCTGGTGGCATTGGGCACCCACCAGGAGTTGATAAACAGTAACGCGCTCTATGCCCGGCTGGCCGAACTGCAGTTTGGTCTGGCGGATCGCACGCAGGTGCCCGCCCAGGACACCGCCAGCTAGCGCGATTGACGACTCAGTGCAGTGGCGCAGTGCGACTGCACGGCGTCCCGAATCTGCTCAAGCGCCTGTTTCAGGACCTGTCTGCGCGTGCCTATGTTAAGTCGCATAAAGCCGCTACCAGCCGCACCAAAACTGATGCCGGGGTTCAGCCCTACGCCGGCTTTCTGGATAAAGAAGGCCTTCAACTGCGTATCGCTCATGCCCAGCGTGCGGCAATCCAGCCACAAAAGGTAAGTCCCCTGGGTCGGCGCACACCGGATCTGCGGCACATGCTGCCGAAGAAACTCCATAACAGTCTGGCGGTTGCCTTCCAGATAGGGCAGCAAGGCGTCCAGCCAGGCGCCGCCCTGCCGATACGCTGTCTCGAACGCCACAATGCTGAACGGGTTGGCCTGCTCCATATGCAGGGTCTCAAACACCCGCTTCATCGCCTGCCGGTGAGCGGGGTCTGGAATCACTAGCGCCGACAGTCCCATGCCGGGGATATTGAAGGTCTTACTTGGCGCTACCGCAGTGATGATGCGGTCCGCTGGCGTTGCCAGGCTGGCGAGCATCTGCTGACGGTGACCGGCAAACACCAGATCGCAATGGATATCATCCGACAACACCAGAAGATTGTGCTTGCGCGTAATCTCCAGCAGCGCCTGCAATTCCTCTTCGCGCCAAATCCGCCCGACCGGATTATGCGGAGAGCAGAGAATCAGCATTTTTGCACCCTGCGCCGCACAGGCGTCCAGATGCTCGAGATCCATACGGTACTCGCCATCCTGCCACCGCAACGGGTTCTCTATGACGCGTCGCCCGGTCTTTTGTACCGAACTGAAAAAGGGTGGATAGACGGGTGGCTGGATTATGATCCCATCGCCCTCCTTGGCAAAAGCCATGGCGGCAGCGTGTAACGACGGCACCACGCCCGGCGCCATCATTATCCAGTCGCGTTCGATGCGCCATCCATGCCGCGCCGCGAACCATTCAATCAGCGACTGATACAGCGATTCTGGAAACAGGCTATAGCCATACACAGGATGCCGAGCACGCGCTTCGAGTGCCAAAGACACAGCCTGCGGCGCAGCAAAATCCATATCGGCGACCCACAGCGGGATAACCTGATCAGTGCCAAAAACCGCTTTTCGCGCATCGAACTTGACCGAGTCGGTTTCCTCGCGCTGGATAACTCGATCAAAGTCGAACACGTCAGCACCAATAAGGTCGTGGGTGGTCACTGCACGCTGCTCACAAGATCCGTTCCCAGACACTGGCTTCGGAATAGCTGTGCTGGAACTTGTGCCGGGTTTCACGAATCACGAACTCGACCTTAGTCGGCTCACCAACCCGCCTGAAGTGCTTGCCGAGCATGTCCTGCAGGCCATCCAGCGTGGTGTAATTCTCGCCATCCTTCTTGAAGCCACCGACCCATTGCTCACGGGGCGTATGCTCTTCCAGCCAGGTATAAGGCGAGGCCAATACCAGCACGCCGCCCAGGTTGATGCGTTCATGCACCGTCTGCAGAAAGCTGGCCGGATTATAAAGCCGGTCAATCAGGTTGACCGCCAGAACCAGGTCGTAACCACTGAACTGCGGTTTGAGACTGCAGGCATCGCCCTGATAGAACTGCACTTTCGATGCACAGCTCTCAAGCCCCAGGTCAGCAAGATTACTGGCCTTGTAGGACACCAGTTCGCCCTCGTCTGTCAGGGTATAGCGCAGCACACCCTGCTCGGCCATCTCCGCCCCCTGACCAACAAAGCGGGCAGAAAAATCGATGCCGGTCACCTGCTGGAAATGCCTGGCCAGCTCAAAAGACGCACGGCCCGAAGCGCAACCCAGATCCAATGCGGTTCTCGCGGGCCTGCCGGCCATCGCCGCAATCGCCAGTTCAGCCATCGCCTTGGGGAAGTTCGGCACATTGAAATAGCTATCGCCGTAATGAAACTCGGCGTACTCGGACATTTGCCTGTCACTCTCGTAATAGGCATTCGGTTCTATGACTGGTGCATCGGAAGACACGTAGCGGAACCCCGCATGTTGGAAGAAGTGACGACGGAACGTATAGCGGGCACTGCGCAAGGTTTCATTCCCGCAGGAAGCCCAGGACCCGCCCTTGATCAGATTGTGCTGATTGTCGAAGGTCGGTGTAGTGAAATCATCGTACAGCGGATGCACCTGAAAGCCATCGAACGGATAGATCGGCGTCTGCGTCCATTGCCAGACATTGCCAACCACATCAAAAAAATCGCCGTGGGCAAAGCGCGTGACCGGGCAGGACGAGGCAAAATGATCCAGTTGCACATTAGCGCTGGCAGCCTCTTCGGACACCTCCTGAACACCGGCGTGATCATACAGCCGGTACCACTCATCTTCGCTCGGCAAGCGAATGGGCTCACCGCTCTCACGGGCCTTCCAGCGGCAGAAAGCCTTGGCCTCCAGACAATTAACCTCCACAGGCCAATCCCAGGGCATGCTGACCTCCTCGGTCATCAGCCTCAGATACCAGGCATCTCGCCAGACCCAGAACGTCGGGTGCTCGGCAGCGGTGAACTCACACCACTTCAGGCCCTCTTCGTCCCAAAGGCTCTGATCGGCATAGCCGCCAGCCTCGACAAACTGCAAAAACTCCGCATTACTGACCAGATAACGGCTGGCCTGAAAGGCCGATACGTTAGCCTGGCGCGCGCCAAATTCATTGTCCCAACCGTAGCGATCGGCATCACGTGCCTTGCCCAGCAATACCGACCCGCCGGGGACGGATACCAGTTGGTTGTCAGGCGCCGCGCCTTGCTCGCCACAGGGTGACCACTCAGAGAGAGAGCGGACATACTTCAACTGGTGTTGACGTATCAGCACCGTGCTGGTTTCCAGGTGAATCAACTCATGCTCAATGCACATGATCAGCGGCCACCAGGCACCACTCCATTGAATCGGCAGTTGCAGCGGCAAGGTATTGATCAACTTGAGCACCGCTGCGCGAACCTTCTGCCGGTACGCACGCACTTCACCTACGGTGGGCCACTCATAGTGGGCATCGTCCAGATCATCCCAGCTCATTTCATCCACGCCGACTGCGCAGATCGACTCCAGCCGAGCATCGATTCGCTGCGGGAGCAGCTTGGCCAGTACCAGCTTGTTGGAATAGAAGGTGGCCGTGTGGCCAAAATAGAAGATCAAGGGGTGGCGCAAAGGGATAGGCTTGACGTAAAAGGCGGCCTCTTCGCTCAGCACATCGAACAGGGACTCGTAGCGATCAAATACGCTGACGAAATAATCGGCGATTTCGGCACGCTTTGCCTCAGGATCATTTCCCGACAATAAGGGCGTGCGCGGAAGCAGGCTGTTGGAGGACTGAAGCCGCTGCTGTTCTACTGCTGTCATGTACAGATTCCTTTGGCGGTAGCACCGCGGATACGTCGATAGTCCCGCGGTTCTAAAGAACCTGTCAATTATGGCAAAGGTAAGCGCCTTTTACTTATACAAATTGTGTACACTCATGTCTTTCTGCACACCCGAATAAACTGAGACAGGCATGCAGTCACGCTGCAGGTAGCCGACTACCTTGCTTCAAGGCTCAGTCGGCTACTGAGTAACCCGGACCTGAATTCAGCGGGGCTTGTTGGCATGCAGGCGTGCGTTGAGCTCGTCTACGATCGGCGCCCATTCTGCATCTTCAAGTATTTCGCCCTTGAGAAACCCGGCCTGGCTGGCGTTCCAGAAAGGTGCCTCGGATAACTTGACGTCATCAGGCAGCGGATAATGGCTGGCGATGAATTCATCAATACTGGCCTCATCCGCAGGCAGCCCCAGCTGTTCAAACAGGGTGCCGATATCTTTAATTTCCGTTTCCATGGGTCGTTCCTCAAAGTGAATGACAAAATAGACTTGATGCAGAGGGTTCAACAAAGGGTTCAACAAAAGCCACTGCATCGTCAGCCTCTGCATTAATAGAGGGAGCCCGCCTGGAATCGTTCCCCTGGGCGTGTACAACTTTTGTAGCAATCCAGTGGCAACATCGACCGGGCTGCACATTGCGTCAAGCCCGGGCCTGTGTATTCTGTGTTCTCTTTTCCCGTGGCCACATCAATCATGACCATCAATTCTCTTCTGCGCTGGCCACCGTTGCAGCGTTCACGACTGCAGGTATTCGCGCTGCTGCTGACACTGGGCAACCTTTCAGCACAGGCCAACGAGGCTGTCAATGTTGAAGTGCGTGAGGCTCGCGAGGCGGAGCTGATCAATGAGATCCCCGTGAGCGGCAGCGTTTCCGCGTCGCAGATAGCGCTCCTGTCATCGCAGTTGGCCGGGCTGGTCAAACGCATTCATGTCGAGGCAGGTGATCAGGTAACGCGTGGTGATCTACTGGTCGAGCTGGACAGCGAAATGGCAGAAATCGCCCTGGACAGTGCCCGGGCGTCAGCCAATAGCGCGCGGGAAGCAAGCACTGACAGCCAGCGGCGATTCAATGAAGCACAGGCGCTGATAGCACGCAGTGCGATCGCAGCCAGCGAAGTACGTGGCCTGGAGTCAGTGGTGAAGATCAACGCTGCGGCGCTGCAGGTAGCCAACGCCGAGGTACGGCAGCGTGAAGCAGAACTGCGCCAGCATCGCATTGAAGTGCCCTTCAATGGGACCCTGAGCCGCAAACTGGTCGAAGTCGGCGAATGGGTGACGCCCGGCACGGGGCTGCTCGAGCTTGTCTCCACCGAACAGCTGCGAGTCGACTTCCAGTTGGCCCAGCGTTTCTACCCTCTGGTTGAGAATGAAGCCAAACTGGACATCCGCTTTGACGCCCACCCGCAACGCAGCTTCACCGGTACGGTAGTCAGCAAGGTACCTTTAAGCAGTAGTGACGCCCGCACTTTTCTCCTGCGCACCGAACTTGAACAAGCCGATGCGCCTGCACTGATACCTGGCATGTCAGCCGACGCCGTGCTGCGCTTGACCGATAAGCGCCGCGGCGTGGTGGTTGATCGCGATGCCCTGCGGCGCTACCCCGACGGCCGGGTGAGTGTATGGATCGTCAACGACCCGCCCTCAGCCGATGAGTCACCGACCGTACGCGAGCAGCAGGTGGAAACCGGCCTGAGTTTTGCCGGAGAGGTGGAGATCAGCGCTGGCCTTGAGGCAGGCCAACGCATTGTAACCCGTGGCAACGAAACCCTCAGAGAGGGCCAGGCTGTGCAGATAACTGCCCCACAAAGCGAGTAGGCCGATGTTCGAGCACATTGTCCGGCACGGCATTCTGGTTACTGTCACAGTGCTGATTGTCTGTGTTCTGGGGGTGATCGCGGCGCTGCGCATTCCGGTGCAGATGATCCCCGACCTGGAAACTCGCACCATCACGATCGAAACCAGTTGGCCGGGAGCGACCCCACAGGATATCGAGAAGGAAATTCTGATTGAGCAGGAAGAGTTTCTGCGCAATATCCCCTATCTTGAAGAAATCACCTCGACTGCCACCACAGGCACTGCGGAGATCGAGCTGGACTTTCCCTTCGGCGTGGATATCACCGAGACCCTGATCCGCGTCAACAATGCGCTGACCCAGGTGCCCTCCTACCCGGAGAACGTCGACGAGCCGAGGGTAAGCGCTACTTCGTTTTCTTCCAATGCGTTCATGTACTTCACCGTGTCGCCGCTGCCGGATAACCCGCGCGGGCTGGATATGGACATGATGCGTGACTATATCGAAGATAACGTCCGCACCCGCATGTCCAGCGTCGCCGGTGTTGCCCAGGTTGAAGTACGCGGCGGTGCCGCGCGCCAGGTGCAGATTCGCATTGACCCGGAACGCCTTGCCGCAAGAGGACTGAGCTTGACGGACGTGCGCCAAGCGATTGGCGAGCGCAATCAGGATATTTCCGGTGGCGAGATCGATAGCGGCAAGCGCAGCTACCTGCTTCGCACCGTCGGCCGCTTTGACGACCTTGAAGACCTGGAAAACATGATACTCGCGCGCCGCGCAGATAGCCTGACGCGTTTGCGTGATGTTGCCGAGGTCGAGCTGGATCATTTCCGCATCCGTGATCGCTCGTATTACAACGGTAGCCCGGTGATCAGCCTGGCTGTCCGTCGGGAAAGCGGCTCCAACGTCATCCAGATCAAGGAGGACATGCAAGCCGAGATCGAATTGATCAACCTGGAGCTGCTCAATCCGGAAGGCATGCAATTGCGTCTGACGGCCGATGACGTGGTCTATGTGCAGGCTTCGATCATCAATGTCTGGAAGAACCTGCTCCTCGGCGCCGTACTCTCCACGCTGATCATGTACCTGTTCATGCGCTCGTTCCGCGCCACCGCGGTCGGCGTCATCGGCATACCGATCTGCACTATCGCTGCCTTTCTGGGGCTGATGCTGGCTGGCCGCACTATTAACGTCATCTCTTTGGCGGGCGTAGCCTTTGCCATTGGCATGACCCTGGACAACAGCATCGTGGTGCTGGAGAGCATCGAACTGGAGCGACGCCGTGGGCTGGACCGGCTCAAGGCTGCAATCAGCGGTGTGAGAAAGGTATGGCCAGCAGTGCTCGCCTCCACCTTGACCACTATCATGGTATTTCTCCCTGTGGCTTTTATCGCCGAAGAAGCCGGGCAACTGTATTCCGACGTTGCCATTGCCATAGCAGCGTCGATTCTTGCCTCAATGCTGGTGGCGATTACAGTGATCCCGACGATCAGTGCACGTCTGGATTTCAAACAGATATCCGATCCGCAAAACGCCGGAGCACGTCTGCATGCTGCGGTGGTGCGCCGCCTGAACTGGCTGGTGGCCACTGCCACGCGCCGCGCGGCCTGCCTGGCCGTCACGCTGATTGCAAGTCTCTCGATCATCCTGCTGTTGACGCCTCCAGCCGAATATCTGCCTGAGGGCGAAGAGCCCAAGACTTTCGCCGTGATGAATGCGCCTCCGGGCTACAACCTGGCGACGATGGAAGCCTATGCCGAAGAAATTCAGGCCTACTTTCTGCCCTTTCTGGATGACGACCCGGCGCAATTTGCGCGTGGGGAAACCGATGTGCCCGCGATGCAGTACATGAATTTGGGGGTCAATGCACAAAGTCTGAGGATCATCACCGAGTCCAAGGACCCTTCACAGATTGGAGACTTGATGGCCGCGCTCGAGCGGCAATACGAAACCTACCCCGGCATGCGCGCGTTCGCCGCAAGAGGGTCGATCATCAGCAGTAACGATGGAGGTACGCGCAGCGTTAACCTGGATATCTCCGGCCCCGACCTGGCGACGCTCTACGCTGTGGCCCAACGTGCCTATGCCCGCGCCGGCGAAGTCTTTGACAACCCCGGCCTGCAATCCCAGCCTCCAAGCCTGGCACTGGCTCAACCCTTGTTGCAGGTCAGGCCTGACTGGGAGCGAGCAGCGGAAGTCGGTATGACTACCGAAGATATCGGTTTTTCCATCGCGGCGCTCACAGACGGGGCCTACGTCAACGAGTTCTTCCTCGCCGACGACAAGATCGATATGTATCTATACAACCAGCAAGGCCCTGGCGCCACGCTGGAGACCCTGGAAAATATCGCCGTTTACACGCCCTCTGGTCAAACCCTGCTGCTATCGGAGTTGACCCAGACCGAGGAAAGTGTCGGTACCAGCACCGTCCGCCGCAAGGATGGCCGCCGAACCATCACGCTGAACATCATTCCGCCGCGCAGCGTGGCGCTGGAAAGCGGCGTTGAAATGGTTCGCCGTGATGTGGTCCAGTACCTGCGTGACAACGGCGAAATCCCCACCGGCGTCAACATGACTATTTCCGGTGCGGCAGACCAATTGGATGCGACCCGCGAATCGCTAGCCAGTAACTACCTGATTGCACTTATCATCGTCTATCTGCTCATGGTCGCCATCTTCAGCCACTGGGGTTACCCGCTGTTGATCATGACGACCATACCCCTAGGCATAGCCGGCGGTATAGCCGGCCTGGCGCTGCTCAACCTGACCGGTTGGGTCATGCAACAACTGGGTATGAATGGCATCTCGCAGCCGTTCGATATGATCTCGATGCTCGGTTTTCTGATATTGATGGGCACCGTGGTCAACAACCCGATTCTGATAGTCGACAGGGCCATTCGCAATGGGTTGGAAGACGGCATGAATCCCGTCGATGCGGTCAATGAGGCGGTCGCTTCGCGCCTTCGCCCGATTGCGATTTCCACGATCACCACCATCTGCGGTCTGGCACCCCTGGTGTTCCTGCCAGGAGCGGGTAGCGAACTGTATCGCGGGGTGGGTGTGATCGTCATGGCCGGCATCATTGGTGCCACCCTGGTGACCCTGACCATGCTGCCGGCACTGACCATCATGGTGCTGCAATGGCAGGAAAAGCGGCTCGGCAAAAACGGGCATGAATCTGTTTGACAAGCATTCTCATTCACATTAGCATGCAGAGCATAGTCAATTGCCCCGGGATCAACGCCATGTATGTATGTCTTTGCAAAGGTGTTTCAGACAAGCAGATTCGTAACGCCGTTGCCGAAGGTGCCTGCAGCATGCGCGACCTGCGCGAAGCTCTCGATGTAGCAAACCAGTGCGGCAAGTGCGCACGCGATTGCAAATCGCTGTTGAATGAATCTGTACTGGCCGCTTCCAACGCGTTCAGCGGTCAATTCGTCGCCGCCTGAACCGGCCCCTGCTCTTCACCCTCTCGCTTTACCCCGTACTCTGCGCCGCGTGCCTCAGACCAGATTCGATACTCTGGTCGAGCAGCCAGCGGCGTAATATCTGAATCCCCGGCTCATGTCGGCGGCTGGTCTTCCAGGCAAAGAAAAACTGATCTCCAGTTACCAGATGGTGACAAGGCAGACGCACAAAGTCCGCTGAATCTGCCCGGTTGCTCAACATGTAGTCATTGGTCAGCGCGATACCCTGGTGATAGCGCGCCGCCTCCAGCGCCAGCAGCATGTGGCTGAAGTGCTGCAGGCGGCTGCCCTTGGGCAAACTGTCGCCGCCCGCCTCGAACCAGGCCGCCCAGTCCCCACCCGCCCGATTGTAGATGCTGTGCGTTGACAGCAGTGGGTAGCCCGCCAGCACTGAAGGGCTGAGCGAGGGCCTGGAAGATAAATGCACCGCTGGATCAATCTGCTGTTGACGGCACAGGGTTTGCCAGTACTGCTGGCTGCAGACGGGGAACATGCGCTCGGTATACAGCAGCTCGTAACTGAACGCAGAGGAGTCCGGTCGTACGGTGATAAAACAATCGGCCACCCGGTCTGATAACGTCGGATTGCCTCCGCTCATCTCCAGTGACAAATCCAGCTGCGGCCATTCCTGTTGTAGCGCTGGGAGCCTTGGTACCAGCCAGCGCACGGCGAAGGAGCTGAATACCGACAGACGCAGCCGCGCCGTATCCTGCCCCAGCAACTGCTCGCTGGCCCGTTCAATCTGCAGCAGCGCGGTGCTCACCGCATCAAAGTATTGCCGGCCCTCATCAGTCAATGCCAGGTATCGCCCGGTACGGGTAAATAGGGATTCACCCAGGTAGGTTTCCAGCAGTTTGATCTGGTGGCTGACCGCGCTCTGCCCAACCGATAACTCTTCGGCAGCCAGGGAAAAACTGTTTAGCCGCGCCACGGCCTCGAATACCGGTAGCGCCTTCAATGGAGGTAACTTCATGACTACCTTCAGTATCTATATTTCTAATAGATACTAGCTAAATATCATTTTCACGGATAGCAGAGAATCTCTACACTCTGCGCCTCACCAATCAACCATCCGGAGGTCAGCATGTCAGGAAAAACCGTCAACAGTGCCATTCTGTTGCTGGTGATCGGCAACGCGTTGGCTTTGATCTCCGATGTGTTCATCAAATTTCTGCAGGCCGATGCTCCGGTATTTCAATATGCGTTTTTGCGCTGTGTGATGACACTGGCATTGCTGCTGCCGTTCTGGCGTCAGCTTGATACCGGCAATCTGTTTGCCGGCGGCCGCTTGCACTTTATCCGCGGCCATGTGCATCTGGTCGGGATTGTGTGCATGGTCTATGCCTTGATCGCCCTGCCCCTGGCCACCGCCAACGCGGTCTTTTATGCGGCGCCGCTGATGGTCATGCTGCTGTCGGTGATGTTTTTTGGTGAGCGTTTGACCAAGCTCAGCCTGGCCGCGGTGATCAGCGGTTTTGCCGGCATTCTGGTGATATTGCGCCCGGTCGACTTCAGCTGGGCGGCGCTGGCCGCGCTGGGGTCGGCAGCCGCACTGGCGATCAACGCCGTATTGGTGCGCAAGCTGCCGCGCCAACAGTCGACAATGCACAAGCTGTTCCTCAACTATCTGATGATCACGCCTGTATGCCTGGGTTTGATGTTCTGGGAGGGCGCGCAATGGAGCCAGGCGGTGTTTATCAGTGCCGCCGGTTCCTCGCTGTTTATCCTTGGCTATAACGTCTGTGTGTTGCTGGCGTACAAGCATGTGGATGCCAATCAGGTCACCAGTGCCGAATACACCGGCCTGATCTGGGCGGTGATCATCGGCTGGATGTTCTTCGCCGAAGTGCCGGATATCTGGTTCCTGGCCGGCAGCGCGATGATCGTCGTCCCGCTACTTCTGATTGGATTGCAGCAGCACCGAAAACGCCCGCGGCCCAATCACCATGAGCTGGCCGACACTCGCTTTCACAGTGCGCCTGAGGAGACCAGGCCAGAGCACGCGCAGAAGTTCAGCTAGGCGCGCCAGAACAGGTTCAAACCAGCGCGAACGCAGCGCCAGCACCGGCGTATCGGGCCTCGTGCTCCAGCAGCCAGTGTTTGCGCCACAGCCCGCCACCATAGCCGGTCAGCTTGCCACTAGCGCCAATCACCCGATGGCAAGGCACCACCAGGGCGACCGGATTCGAGCCATTGGCCAGGCCGACAGCCCGGCTGGCCGCTGGCCGGCCAATGGCGAGCGCCAGTTGACCGTAACTGCGCGTCTGCCCGGCCGGAATATCTCTCAAAGCCTGCCATACCGAACGCTGAAAATCGGTACCGGCGGTTTCGGTACTGATCTGATCCAGGGCCCGGAGGTCGCCAGCAAAATACGCATTTAATGCCTCGGTCAGCGGCTCCGGTGCAGATCCTGGTACTGCCTCCAGTTGATAACGCTGGTAATGCTTGTCGAGTAATCGGATCAGACGCGCGTGGTAGTCTTCAAAATCCAGCGCGCGCAGCATCCCCTGCTCGTCTGTTACCAGAAACAGCTGCCCTACCGGGGTTTCAAAGGTATCCAGCAGGAATCGCATCTTTATTCTCCTTTATTGTCTGCTTGTTTATGGGCCGCATTAGCTTGGCATCCAGGGCATCTGCAGACCACAGATGCATCACCGCATAGGCACGCCACGGCCGCCACTGCTCGGCTTGCGCCTGCAGTTGCCTGGCGTCAGGGCGCGCTCCGTCATTGGCCACGGCCCGCTGCAATGCCACGTCAGAAGCCAGAAAGGCGTCGCTCTCCTGCATCGCGCGCATGGCGATATAGTTAGCCGTCCATTCGCCAATGCCTGGCAAGAGGCAGAGTTTTTCCAAGGTGTGGGTCAGGTCACGCTGGCGTTCCAACAGATCCGGTTCGGCCAGATAGGCGCGAGCTAAGTTCGCCAGCGCTGCTGCTCGCCTGCCAGGCATCCCCAGCGATGATATAACCTGTGTATCAAATGCCCCTGGAAGCGGGAAATAATGCGTCAAGCCGCTTGAACACGGGGCAGCAACGGGCTCCCCAAGTCGGGCCACCAGCCTGCTGACCAGATTTACACCCGCCGTCACTGTCACCTGCTGCCCGAGTATTGCTCGCACCGCCACCTCAAAGGCATCCCATGCGCCGGCTACGCGCAAACCCGGCCGGGCTGAAACCAGCGGCGCCAATACGGGGTCCTGCGACAATCGATGGTTGATCGCCTCCGGATCAGCCTTCAGATCAAACATGCGACGCAAACGGTCAATGATCTGCGGTAACGCCTGCAACTGGGTAAAGCTGATTTTCACCCGCAAGGCGTGCCGCACAGGCAGATGCTCAACGGCCACCATGCCCTGGTTTTCACCGATGCGAATGGTGCGCCGATAGATCCCATCTACCACCTGCTCCATGCCCGGAATCGCCCGGCGTTGCAGAAAGGTCAGCATGGATTCCCAGTCATAGGGCGGCCGGTAAGGCAGCAGCAGTATGATGTCTGAGCTCTCAGGGGTGCTGCTTGTCGCGCTCCTCAAACTGCTGGGCGGCCGACCATACAATTGGCTGAAAGCCTCATTGAAACGTCTTATGCTGTTGAATCCGCTCGCCAGCGCTACATCGCTCATTGGCAGGCGGGTTTGATGGATCAGCTGTTTCGCCAGCAATAAGCGGCGGGTTTGCGCGACGCTATGTGGACCGGCGCCCAGATGTTTGATAAACAGCCGACGCAATTGCCTTGTGCCCAGACCCAGGCGTTCGGCCAGGGTTTCCAGGCTGCCGTGGTCCAGCGCGCCCGCCTCGATCAGCGACAGCCCACGAACGACTACCGCTGAGGTACCGGACCAGGCCGCAGATGATGGTGAACTTTCCGGACGGCAACGCAGACACGGCCGAAAGCCCTGCTCCTGTGCGGCGGCGGCACTGGCGACAAAGCGGCAATTGGTGAGCTGCGGTGTACGCGCTGGGCAAACCGGGCGGCAGTAGATGCCCGTGCTGGTCACACAGGTAAAGAAACGCCCATCGTAACGTTCGTCACGCGCCACAACAGCCTGATAGCAATCGTTCGCTGAAATATCCATGGGCCAAGTCTACATCCACGCAGCGTAAAAGCTGGCGGTTTTCGGACCTGAATGCCAACCGCCCTATCGGCTATCACTTGCTGGGGCTCGGCCAATGCTCTGCTGTCAGAAGCGCTTGACTGGGGCGAGAGGCGGCGCAACCATCATCAGATATGTGATGACAAACACGCCTGTATTTCAATCAAGTGCAGATACGCCCATGTCAGTCAGCAAGCAAGTCGATCTGGTTTATCAACGCGAATCGCGGCGGGTTCTGGCTACGCTGATTCGGCTATTAGGCGATTTCGAACTCGCCGAAGAAGCCATGCAGGAGGCCTTTGCCGCCGCATTGCAGCAATGGCCGGAGCAAGGTGTGCCCGACAACCCGCGTGCCTGGCTGGTCAGTACCGGCAGGCACAAGGGGATAGACCAGATTCGCCGCCGCCAGACGGCCAGCCAACATTTGCAGCGTCTCGACCTGGATGACATCCCCACCCACGAGCTGAACGAAGACAGCATCGCCGACGATCAGCTGCGGCTGATTTTCACCTGTTGCCATCCTGCGTTGGCAATAGAAACCCAACTGGCCATGACCCTGCGGGAAATGTGCGGTCTCAGCACCGAGCAGGTCGCACGGGCACTGCTCCAGCAACCGGCGACCGTGGCGCAGCGGATCGTTAGGGCCAAACGCAAGATCCGCGAAGCCGGCATTCCCTATGACGTGCCCGAGCACAAGGCGCTACCGCAACGTTTAAACAGCGTATTACAGGTCATTTATCTGGTGTTCAACGAGGGCTATTCGAGCACCAGCGGTGAGCAGGTAGTCAATATCGACATGGCCAGGGAGGCTATCCGGCTTGGCGCGCTGATGGCCAGCCTGCTGCCTGACACCGAAGTCTACGGATTGCTGGGGCTGATGTTGCTGCAGGATTCGCGCCGCGATGCCCGACAATCAGCCGCTGGTGAGCTGATTACGCTGGAGGATCAGGACCGCAGCCTCTGGCACCAGGCTCAGATCAACGACGGTGTACGCTGGTTGGAAGCGGCGCTACAGCGCCCGCCCGTGGGGATCTACACGCTTCAGGCTGCGATTGCTGCGGTGCACGCGGAGGCCAGCAACACCGCCGATACTGACTGGACACAAATAATCGGCCTGTATGACGTATTGCTGCAGCGCAACCCTACCCCGGTCATCGCGCTGAACCGCGCCGTGGCAGTGGCCATGCGCGATGGGCCGCGGGCGGGTCTGGCCCTGCTCGACGTACTCAACGATGCCCCAGCGCTGCAGAACTACCATTTGTTGCCCGCCGCGCGCGCCGATCTGTTGCGCCGTTCAGGTCAGCTATCAGCTGCTTGCGAGGCTTATCAACAAGCATTGCGACTGGTCCAGCTCGGGCCGGAACAACGCTTTCTGCAGAGGCGGCTCGATGCGTTGGAGCTGGCCCCTATTCAAACAGATAAATCGCAAAAAATTTAGAAGGTTGTCGATTTCGTGTCTTGCTCCCCGACTCATCCATGTAGCACCCATTAACGTTCAGCTTATGGAGAGAAGGACATGAAATACATGTTGATGCGCAAGGCCGATGACCGGACGGAGCACGGTGAAATGCCGAGCAATGAGATGCTCGCGACAATGGCAAGTTACAACCAGCAAATGCTCGACGCCGGGGTCTTCGTCGACGGCAATGGCCTGAGTCCCAGCTCTGAAGGTTGCCGCATCACCTTTCGTGATGGCGTCCCAACGGTCACTGACGGCCCCTTCACAGAGACCCGCGAGTTGCTGGCCGGCTACAGCATTCTGGATGTCGATTCGCGGGAAGAAGCCATCGAGTGGGCCTGCAAATGGCCGCGCATGGATAACGGCGGTAACGTCACACTGGAACTACGACGCTATTTCGATCTGGAGGATTTTGTGCCCGGCGCCGGTCTCGATCAACATCGGCAGATGGCCGCCAGCATGGCCCGCAGACCCGGTAGCGTCAGCATGCATCTGGTGTTCAACGGCAATTGCCGCGAGGCAATGAACTGGTATGCCGATGTACTGGGTGCGCGAGTCCTTGCCATGCTGACCCACGCCGAGACCCCTGCAGCCAGCGAGGTTCCACCCGAGTGCCAGGAGTTGATCATCCATTCCGAGATCCAGATCGGCCGCTATACCATCATGGCCGCAGACATGATGGGTGACTGCTACCAGCCACCTCAGGGACACTGTGTGCAGCTGCAGTACGACAAAGCGCAAGACGCGCGCAAGGTATTTGATCAATTGGCCACCGGGGGCTCGGTGCAAATGCCCTTCGACAGAACCTTCTGGGCTGAAGGTTTTGGCATGCTGACTGACCGCTTCGGGATCGCCTGGATGCTGAATGCCGGGGTTGCATCCATTGAGAACTGCACGCAAACAACCGCTGCTTCAGCATAAAACCGGCTTGGCCTAGAACTTGGTGTTTGGCATAGAACTTGGTGTTTGGCATAGAACTTGGTATAGAAAAGGGAGATGACGATGAAATATCTGGCACTGGTTTATTATCAGGAAAGCCTGATCAACGCGATGACAGAACAGGAGTGGCATGACCTGAACCAGCAATGCATTCGCTGCGTGGAAAACCTGACAGAAAAAGGCCACTACCTGGCTGGCCAGGCACTGCAGCCGGTCAGCAACGCGACCACCGTGCGGGTACGCGATGGTGAAGCCGTTATTTCCGATGGGCCCTTCGCCGAAACCAAGGAACAGCTGGCCGGTTTCTATATGCTCGAAGCGCGAGACCTGAACGAGGCGCTGCAACTGGCCAGCCACATTCCCCCTGCCAGGCTCGGCAGTGTGGAAGTGCGACCGGTGCGGGAGCTGCCGCCGAAAGATCAGAACGTTTGATCAAACTAAGGCTGGCTGTTGCCCAATGGCAAGGCCAGCCTCAGTTCGTCCATCAGGCATCAACGATCATCTGAAAACCGCCATAGATCATGCGTTTGCCATCAAACGGCATGGGGTTGTTTTTAATATCCAGGCGCGGGTCTGCCATGACTTTCTCCATACCCACATCGCGCACTGCTCGAGACGGCCAGGTGATCCAGGAGAAAACCACCGTTTCGTCATCGCGCAACTTGACCGCCATCGGGAAGGAGGTCACCTCGCCATCAGGCACGTCGTCGCCCCAGCATTCAACCAGGCTCAATGCACCATGGTTCTTGAAAACCACCGCTGCGTCAGCCGCATGCTGGCGATATACCTCTTTATTCGCGGTAGGCACCGCGACCACAAAACCGTCCACATAAAGCATAGGTTTCTCCACTATCAAGATTATTATTGAGGACAATTGCTCAGGTCAGCCGAACCCATCCAGACTGCCTGATAATCAGTCGCTTCAGCGCCGAGCAGATCGACAAATGCGGATCAAAATCATTACTCCAGTTATTTCAACGATTTACCCTAACCGCCATTTGACAGGCCAGCCAGCGATGACCAAACTCAACACTTGATTAACGCGAGGAAGCAGTCATGAAAGGCGACAAAAAGGTCATTCAGCACCTGAACATCATCCTGGGCAATGAACTGGTAGCCATCAACCAGTACTTTTTGCACGCGCGCATGCTGCAGGACTGGGGCTTGAACAAGATGGGCGATCACGAGTATCACGAGTCCATCGATGAAATGAAGCACGCCGACATGCTGGTCAAGCGCATTCTGTTTCTGGAAGGCTTGCCGAATCTGCAGGATCTGGGCAAGTTGATGATCGGTGAGACCGTACCGGAAATCATCGACTGCGATCTGAAGCTGGAAATGAAAGCCATCCCGGATCTGCGCGAAGCCATTGCCTACTGCGAGAGCGTGGGTGATTACGGCAGTCGAGAGCTGTGTGAGAGCATTCTCGAATCAGAAGAAGAACACGTCGACTGGCTGGAAACGCAAAAAGGTCTGATCGACAAGGTTGGCCTGGAAAACTTCCTGCAATCGCAGATGTAATCCTGCCTCGCGGCTGGTGCAGGCTGTCTCCCGGGCATGCCTGTACTGTCGCTGCGGCAAATCTGTGTTCCAGATCACTGCATCTGCCTGTCAACCAACCTGCTTCAGCATTATAATCCTGCCCTTTCTTCTTCAAGGACAGGCCCCACCGATGCTGATCGCTAAACCCGCCACGTTCACCCGCGTATTATTTGCCAGCCTGGCTCTCGCCGGTTTGACTCTCTCTGGTTGTGCCAGCCTGACAAGCGATCCGGCCGATGTGCCGGTGTCAGCGGAGCAGTTGCTGCCCTCCTATTACTGGACTCTGGACGAAGCCGAAGACCGTTATGGCTATCATAATCCGGACCTGTTTGGCGGCGATGACGAGGCTCTTCAGCTACGTTTTGACGGCAATATGCTGAGTGTTTCCGGCGTCTGCAATCGGCTTGGCGGCTCTTACACTATCAAGCGTGACACCCTGATCACCGGGACTCTGATGCAAACCATGATGGCATGCGAGAAGCCTTTGATGCTCCGCGAGGCCAGCATCAAGGATTACTTGAACAGCCATCTGGAAATGACCCTGGAAGCGCATCCGCACAGCCCCAAGCTGACGCTGACCACTGGGGACGGGCGCAAATTGGTATTGGTGGGCAGCGCTACCCCGGAAACCCGTTACGGGAGTAAAGGCGAACAGCTATTCATGGAGGTTCAAGCGCAGACAGTGACATGTCCACACCCGTTGATCCCCGACTTCCAGTGCCTGCAAGTTCGCGAACTGACCTACGACGCCCAGGGCATTAAAACCTCCGAGGACGACTGGACCATGCTCTATCAGGGCATTGAAGGCTACGAGCACCAGCCCGGCACGCGCAATGTTCTACGACTGCAGCGCTTTGAAGTGGCCAACCCGCCAGCCGATCAGTCAGGTACCGCATATGTGCTGGACATGGTGATCGAGTCCGTCAGGGTCATGGACTGAGCTAGGAACTGATCGGCGGCCGGCTTCAGTGGTGAGCGAGGTCTTTATCGGTAAAGAGCCAGTCACGCAGTTCCTTGTCGAATACCGGATCACGACGACGGATCCATTCCAGCGTCATGGCTGCGTGCTCTTTTTCTTCGTCACGGTTGTGCTTGAGCACCGCTTTCAGATCGGCGTCCTTGCAAGCATCCATACGCTGGTTGTACCAGTCCATGGCTTCCAGCTCTTCCATCAACGATACAATGGCCCGGTGCATATCCCGGGTCTCGTCGCTCAGTTCGGCAACGGGTTCGTGATAACCTTCATTTGACATAGTCTCATCCTCTTGATTGATTTAGTGCATGCTAATTAAGCCGCCCGCGTTGGGCAACCGCGCACGCAAAAAGTGCCGGGCAGGACGAATTTCAAATGCCTACGCGCTGTCTGTTCAAGCTGCAGTGCGGCGTACCAGCGTCAGGAGACCCGCAGCCCCGGCAAATAGCCCGGCGAAACTCCGGTTCAGGATCTTCTGCTGTCTTGGGGATCGGAGCAGCCTCAGAACACGAGCCGCAAGCCCCGTATAACCCGCCATTACAATCAGGTCTACCACGACCATTGTTGCCGCGATAACCAGGTATTGCGTGATCAGGGGTCGGCTCAGGTCGAGAAATTGCGGTAACACGGCCAGCATGAAAACCACCGCCTTGGGGTTGCTTGCATTGATCAGGAAACCGCGCAGCACCAGATTAAGGGGCCGACCAATGGGTCTGCCCACAGGCGTGATACTCATATCCATAGGCGCGGCACGCCATTGGCGCCAAGCCAGATAAAGCAGGTAGCCCACGCCAAACCACTTGATCAAGGTAAAGGCCAGTTCCGAGGTCGCGAGCAGCGCCCCTACGCCTGCCGCAACCACCCCGATCTGCAACAACAATCCCAGCTGCAGCCCGAGCGCTGTCCAGTATCCTCGGACAAACCCGTAGTTCAGGCCACTGGACATGGACGCAATAGCCCCCGCCCCCGGCGAAAGGCTGATAATCCAACACGCCACCAGAAACGCCAGCCAGGTTTCAATAGTCATATCTGCTCACGCTCATGGATGCTTTCAACTCAATTGTATTGATCGGAATTGCTTCAGCATTTTAGCAACAAAATATTGCATACACCTGATTCTTGGGAAAATTTACCCTCGTACTGAACAGCCCGCCGCTTTACGTGTCTACTCCTTACCAGCCTGGCGCACCCATCAGTTAACCATGAGCTATCAGGCTGGATAACAGGAGAACTGTTCATGCCCACATTCAAGATAATAACCGCCGCCTTGGCGCTTACTGCCATTGGTGCTGCCAGCATGGCTATGGCCAACGAGTCAGATGCAGAACACACGGAGCCCACGCATACCCAGGGATCGCATTCGGATACCGAATCTGGTGGCTCTGCGCAGGTTCCGGGAACCCGCGACGGGGCGGAAAAAACCAATCCGTACGATGACGTTGGGCCCGACGGCGTGGAAGATGAAATAGATGCCATGCGCGATGATGAGCCACCCATTAACGAATGACGCTTGCCAAGCGCCATTTGAAGGCGCAGTTTGGAATGGTGAAAGGATCGACAACAGGTGACGACCCTTTTCAAGCAAGCGTGGTAGTGGACGTTTCAGCTTCAAGCGAGTGCCGAAACGCAAGTACATAACCATAAGGAATTTCCTATGCAGGTACAGGTCAACAGCAAACATATTCAAGGCAGCCAAAGGCTCCAGGAATGGGTCAGCGCCGCCGTCACTGACCAGCTCGACCATTTTGACGACTATCTAACTCGCGTCGAAATCCACCTTAGCGACGATAATGCCCACAAGACCGGTTCTGACGACAAGCGTTGCCAGATCGAGTTTCGGCCCAAAGGTCACCAGGCTATGTCGGTCACCCACAAAGCCGACTCCCTGGAACAGGCAGTCAATGGCGCCGCCACAAAGGCGCGTCATGCTCTAGAGCACCTGATGGGCAAACTCGAAGCCAAGGCGACGCCGAGAAAAGTGCTTAGCGACCCCCTGCTGGACGAAGAGCCCAAAGCAGTCAAGGATGCACTGCTGCAAGAAGAGTTTCTCGCCAAGCAGCACGAGCTCGGTAATAGCTGACGTCCGGCTTCGACCTCCTACCGGGGCGGCTCCTCAGATCCGCCCCTTTTTTTCCACCCACTACCCCGCAGCCACGCTGGTTTCTGGATGCCGAACACGGATTACCCCATGCGTCACAAGCTATGCTTTATTCGTCGCATGCAGCAGGGCGACCTGGTTGCCGCCGCAAAGATCCACAAGAATGCCTTTGCCCGGCAGCGCAATTCCTTCCATTGGCTGGCATGCAATCTGGTGGCCTATCCACGCATCATAAGCTACGTCATCACCTGCGAAGAGCAATGCATCGGCTACTGTATCTGGACCCAGAAGAGTGGCTTTCGCCCGGAAGTGGTCATTGAGCTCGAGCAAATTGCCGTAGCGCCTCCATTCCGCGGACGAGGGATAGCAGCGCAACTGCTGACGGAGTCGCTTGAGGACGTTCGGGGCGTACTGGCGATGCATCGCTCTGTGTTGAAGCATATAGTGATCACCACCGGAGCAGCTACAAGCGCTCAACGCCTGTACGCCTCTGTGCTGGGTGCCAAGGTGGAAGCGCGGCTAAGCGATATCTACTCCGATGAAGACGACGTGATCATGGTCGCCCGCGACCTGTTGCACCTCGGACAGCAGTATCCGATCTCCCTGCACGGCAAGTTCGCCCCGGTACAGATTCACCATCCCACTTGAACTATCCCTCCTGAGAAGTGCCTTCTTGAGCCCTGGAAACTTCATCATACGGCTCCGCAGCAATGCCCTCGTGCATATAGGCTGAAGCTGTCTACACTGAGCACTAGTACCTCAGGGCGTGGAACGTGCCCTTGTCGAAAGCAAGGTGAGTTCGACTTTGTACAAGGACCCTGTCCATGTTGCACAACGCTCTCAATACCAATGGTCTTGATTTTGACTTTCCGAACCTTGACCGCGCCATGGTTAACGCCATCGCCAGCACCTTTAGCGACTTTGCCGAAAACCCAGGTGACAACCAGACTTTCCTTGCCCTGTTAGGCCGCTTTCTCGAGCTGACTACTAGCCAGTACGGTTTTATTGTCGAAGTAGACACTGCCATTGGGCCGCCGGCGGTTATTCGGATTCGTGCGCTGCGCGCAGCACCTATTCAAGGCAGTGACGCTGACTCAGCTGTATTTACCTACTGGCTCGAGAGCGGAGAGACCCGTCGCTTCTGCGTTGAAGAACTGACCTCGCAACTGGCTGGCGGCGCCACGCCTCTGTTCAAGAGCTTTCATGCGCCAAGCACCCGACAAGGACGCCAGGGCAGTAGCGCGCTGACTCATGCTGTGCTCGGCCTACCGGTGCATTTCGATGGGCGTATGGTCGCTATAGTCGGCTTGGTCAGCACCTCATCGCTTTACGAGCAGACCATAGTCGACTTTGTTGACCCACTGCTAAAAGTGCTTGGGCAGCAACTGCACACGTCACGTTTGAGCGCACAGGTAGAACGGCATCAGATTGAGCTGGAGCGCCTTGCGTTAGTGGCTCGTCATACATTGAGCGGCGTTGTCATCACCGATGCAGCGGGCCGGGTCGAATGGGTCAACAATGCCTTTTCGCAATACTGCGGCTACGGCCTTGCCGAGATGTCAGGTCGTACCCCCGGCAGCCTTTTGCAAGGCCCCCTGACCGACCCCGGGACCGTGATCGAAATGCACGACGCCGTGGCTGCCGCCAGGTCTTTTCAGGTGGAAGTTCTCAATTATCACAAGAATGGCCAGGAGCGATGGGTAAATATTCTCTGCAATCCCTTATTCGATAGCGCAGGCGGTATCCGCGGTTTCATCTCGATCCAGACAGACATAACGGCCGGGGTCAACGCACGGGCCAAGCTCAGATCTTTCCGACACGTTCTTGATCACACGCTGGACTGCGTTTTCATGTTTGATGCTCAAAGCCTGCTGTTTACTTATGTCAACGCTGGCTCCATCAGGCAACTGGGGTTTAGCCAGGATGAGCTCTTGGGCCTGCATCCTTATGATATAAAACCAAGTTTCCCTGAACCGCTTTTCCGCGAGATGGTCGCCCCTCTTATCAAGGGCCAGAGCCCTTTTCTGAAATTTGAAACCGTCCATCGCCATAAGAACGGCAGTCTGGTTCCGGTGGAAATCTTTCTTCAGTACTTCCAGCCCGAAGGCGAGCCGCCCTGCTTTGTAGCGATTGTCAGAGATATCAATGAACGCCTTGAAGCTCAGAGCGCCCTCGCCCACCAGGCCGAGTTCACCAAAGCGGTTCTCGCCAATGTCGCTGAAGGCATTATCTCGATCAACCCAGCAGGTGAGGTGCTTAGCGTCAACTTTGCTGCGGAGGAAATATTCGGCTATAGCAGCACCGAACTGATTTCCCAGAATGTCAAAATGATCATGCCCGCAGAACATGCGAGGCAACACGATCAGTACCTGGCCAACTACCAGCGCACACGTATCCCCAAAGTTATCGGCAAAGGGCGGGAACTGGAAGGCCTGCGCAAGAACGGTGAGCGCTTCCCATTACGCCTGGCAGTCACCGAGATCGACTACCTGGGTGATACCGCCTATGTCGCCTCGATTCAGGACATCACCCAGTACCGCAGCGACCAGGAAAAGCTCGAGCGTGTTGCCCACAGCGACGCGCTTACCGGTCTGGCCAATAGAACAGCGCTGAACCACAACCTGCATCACGCTATCATCCGGGCTGACCGAAACAAGCAACAAGTGGCCCTTCTGTATATAGATCTGGACCGGTTCAAACAGGTCAATGACAGCTTCGGGCACCTGCTGGGCGACGAACTGATTCACCTGGTCGCGCAAAAGCTGGCAAGCCGTGCAAGGAAAACCGATTGCCTCGGTCGCCTCGGCGGCGACGAGCTGCTGCTCATCCTGGAAAATATCACCACCGAAGCCACTGCGGCTGACATTGCCGGCTCACTGATCGAATTGTTCTCGGAGCAACCCTTTACCCTGTCCAATGGCGCCGAAGTTTTGTCGGTATGAGTATCGGTATCAGCCTGTATCCTGATAACGCCCAGGACCCGCTGGCGCTGATAGGTCAGGCAGACATGGCCATGTATCGCGCCAAAGCGGAGGGCCGCAATACCTTTCGATTCTTCAACCAGAATGATGGCTTGCATGCTCGTGAGTCGCTGTCATTGGAAACCCGCATGCGCCGAGGTTTGGAGAAGGAAGAGTTTCTGCTGTACTACCAACCACTTGTAAGCCAGGGCAAAGTGGTGAGCTTTGAAGCGCTACTGCGCTGGATTCCCACAGGGGGCAACCTGATTGGCCCTGACAAATTTATCCCGATCGCCGAGGAAACAGGGCTCATTGTACCCCTAGGCGCCTGGGCACTGCGGGCAGCTTGCCGTCAGGCTAAGGCGTGGCAAGGCATGGGTTACCCTGGCCTTTGTATAGCGGTGAATTTATCAGTAAGGCAATTCCACTCGCCGCAATTACTGCCGTTGATCGAGGAAGTATTACAAAAGACCGGATTGGCTCCGGAATGCCTGGAACTGGAGCTGACCGAAAGCATGTTTATGGACGGTGTTGCCCAGGCCATTGACACCCTGCATGCACTAAAAGCCATCGGTGTCATGCTGTCGATTGATGACTTTGGCACCGGCTATTCGTCGCTGTCCTATCTAACGCGCTTCCCGATCGACAAGTTGAAGATAGACCAAAGCTTTATTGCCGGACTGCACAGCAACAGCAGCGACAATTCGATAGTATCGGCGATTATTGCCATGGGTAGAGCGCTACGCATGAAAGTGGTAGCAGAGGGGGTTGAAACAGACAGCCAGCGTATTGACCTGGAAATGATGAACTGTGACCAGTTTCAAGGCTATCTGTTTCGCCGCCCTGGCCCAGCGGACGAGGTCACCGCGTGGCTGTCTGAACAGCCACGCTGAATCCACCTTTTCTCCTGGTTCGGCTACTACTTGGCCAGATAACTCAGTTGCCCAGTTGGCGCTCAATCAAGCCTGAAAGCTGCTCCCAACCGGGCCGCGTCAATGGAATGTTATCAACCAGCACGGTAGGCGTACTGGCGACCCTGAGTTGCTGTGCCAGCGATGCACTGGCCTCAACCTCCTCGCGCTTTTGCTCACGACTCATGCAGCGCTCAAAGCGTCCCTGATTCAGCTCCAGTTCCTGTGCGTAACCACTGAAGGTCGGCAATGGATCATTCTGCGCACTCCAGGTGGTCTGATTGGCAAACAGAGCATCGTGCATACCCCAGTAGCCATCCTGATCACCCGCGCAGCGCGCCGCCTGGGCTGCTGGCATGGCATTGCGGTGCTGGCTCAAGGGCAGTTCGAAGAACACCAGGCGGACTTTGCCGGTATCGATATAGTCCGTTCTCAACTGCTCATGCACCCGCGCAAAGCTGGCGCAGGCCGGGCATTGATAATCGGCAAATTCGCGTACCACGACCGGCGCGTCAGGGTCGCCAAGTTGAACGCCATAAGCATCCAGCTCCGCCGGAAACGCCGCGGCACCTTCAGGTGCAACGGGCAATGCAGTGGCTGGCCCGCTGCCTGGTGTCGCCAGGTACACAGCCAGACCTCCCAGTGCCAGCACCGCTACCAGCGCCCCACCCCATATCAACGCCTGCTTGCCTTGCCGCCCCGGCCGCTTCGGCCCTGGCTCGCCTGTAGCCCGACGCTGCTTTGCTTCTCCCATGATGCGATGTCCTCCAATGCTGATCTGCTCGCAAGTGCGATGCAGTTTTTCAAATAGCTGCCAAGCCTACACTCTGTTTAGTCATTGTGGTGAGGTCAATGAAAACTCTTGAAACTTTTTTCACAGCCCCCCTGTCGCATGCGTACGATCAAGTAAAAGAGCAACACCCACGCTGGCACCGCCATCTGCTACAGCACCCTGACGTATCCGCATTCATGCAATGCCTCCCTGGCGAGCAACTTCTGGATCAGCTGTTACCGACTGCACTGTCAGCCTCGGTCTTCGCAGTGCCTCTTGGCTGTGCTCTTACAATCAGATAACCCTGGAGGTTACCCGCATGACGACACCCCAAGATTTATACCCCACCCGCCTGCGCGAGCACCGAGCGCCGCTGCGCCGGCGCGATCCGGTAGTACACGCGCGCAATCAACATCGCTGGAACGGCCCGCTTGACGAGGTTGCCCTGTCGCATTACGAGCGTGACGGTTTTCTCTGGTTTGAAGGGTTCTTCTCCCAGGAAAGCATGGCGCCATTCTTTCAGGAGCTGAAAGACATGGCTGGCGACGCGGAATTGCTCGCGTCCGATCAGGTGGTCGCAGATCCCGCCAGTGGCGCCATCCGCTCGGTTTTTGGCATGCATGAATTGTCGGCCAGGTTCAGCGAACTGACTCGTGACCCACGCATTCTGGGCATGGTCCGGCAGCTGTTAGGCAGTGAGGTTTATATCCATCAGTCGCGTATCAATGACAAGTTCGGCTTCCAGGGCAGTGGGTTCGACTGGCATTCGGACTTTGAAACCTGGCACGCCGAAGATGGTATGCCGCGCATGCGTGCGGTCAGCGCCTCGCTGATGCTGACCGACAATAATGAATTCAACGGGCCTTTGATGTTGATTCCCGGATCGCACCATCATTTCGTTCCCTGCGTAGGGGAAACACCCGATGCCAACTGGGAGAACTCGCTCAAGGCGCAAAAGCTGGGCATACCTGACAAGGCCGTGCTGGCAGAGCTGGGCAAGCGCGGCGGGATCGAAGCGCCCAAGGGCCCTGCTGGTTCATTGCTGTTGTTTGAATGTAACGTGCTGCACGCCTCCAATGGCAATATGTCACCCTGGCCGCGTTCGAATCTGTTCTTTGTCTACAACAGTGTCGACAATCAGTTGGCTGAGCCTTTTGCAGCGAAACGCGAACGCCCTGAATATCTAGGGGCGCGGCGTAATATTGAACCTCTGGAAGTACACGATGATTTTCCTGACCTGGCCGGTCAGGGAGTGGAGCCGCTGCGCGGTGTCGGTTAGAGCAACCGACTCGTTGCAGAGCTCCCCATTAGTACAAGAACTCTCAAAGAGGGAAACTTCAGGTGCGAAAGCGGCCGACTTGCTGCTGCAAGTTGGCCGCCAGCCGGGCCATGGCCTCGCTGGCCTGGCGGCTTTCCTCGGAACTTTGCGCTGCCTGATTCGACAGATCGCGAATGCCGCTGATATTGCGCGCAATTTCTTCGGTGGTCTGGCTTTGCTCCTCGCAGGCGGAGGCGATTTGCGCAGCCATATCATTGATTCGCACCACTGACTGGGCGGTGTCGCTTAACGAGCGCTCGGCTCCAGCAGCTTGCTCCACGCTCTGCGAGGCCAACGTAGCGCCGCGTTGCATCACGGCTACTGCCTGACCGCTACCGGCCTGCAAGCTCTGAATCATCTCCTGAATGTCGCGTGTTGACGCCTGAGTACGCGCGGCCAGCGCACGTACTTCGTCCGCGACTACGGCAAAACCACGGCCTTGCTCGCCCGCACGGGCCGCTTCAATAGCGGCGTTCAGCGCCAACAGGTTGGTCTGTTCGGCAATCGCCTGGATGACGCTAAGCACACCGCCGATCTTGTCGCTGTCCTGCTCCAGCCGATTGATCACACCCGCGGCCTCTTCCACATCTCCGGCCAACCTGCGCAACGCATTCATGGTCTGACCCACTACTTCGGAGGCAGCATGCCCCTGCTTGTCTGCCTGGCTGGCGGCTTCGGCCGTGCTGTGGGCGTTGTCGGCTACCTCGTGGATGGCTGCCGTCATTTCGGTGGCAGCAGTACTCACCTGATCGATCGCGCTGTACTGTTCGTTGACCAGCCGATCCTGGCCTGCGGCGATAGTACTCATCTGCTCCGCTGCTGCAGCTACTTGAAGAGTGGAATCGGCCACTTGGCGAATCAGCGTCTGCAATTGGGCGAGAAACTGGTTGATGGAGGCGCCCAACTGACCTATTTCGTCAGTGGAAGTCACTTCAACCCGCTTGGTCAGGTCCCCTTCGCCATCGGCGATATCGCGGATGCGCCCCAGAATATTCTGAATCGGCCGAAGAATCAGGCCTGGGAAGAACACCATCATCAGCAAGCAGATCACCAGACCGATCAACGTTACTGTCGTCACAATGGCACTGCCATAGACTACCGCCGCATCCGCATCCGACACCGCTTGCGCCGCTTGTACGTCCACCTGCTGAGTCATCTGATCAATCAGATCTCGGGCCCGGCTGAACAGTTCGAAGGCCGATCCATAACTGAGTTGCTCGGCCCGTTGCATATCGGCAGCGTAATCGCTTTGCGCCAGCTGCACCACCTCATCACTGGCGCGCTTCCAGGCATTGAATGCCTCGTTGAATTGCTGCGCCATGGCTTTGCCTTGAGCGGAGTCGGTACTGGCAGCAAAGACATTAACGCGATCTATCGCCTGTTGCAGGTTGTCGCCATGTTCGACAGCCAAAGCAGCGAACTCTTCAGGTTCCACGCCTTGAACAAAGGCCCGCTCGGCGATCAACGCCTGGTAAAGGTCGCGATCGGCTTCCAGGAGATTGGTCGCTTGAGGTAGCAGGTTGGCTGAGAACAGTGACAGTCTGGAAGAGAGGTCCGAGACGGCGATGGTAGCCACCGCGCCAAGTGTGCAGAACAACGCGGCCAACAAGGCCAATGGCAGGGTCAACTTCCAGCGGAAACTCATATTCCGGAACACGGTAAACATGGCAACACTCCAGACGATAGATATCTATCGATCGTCTGGAGCACGCGGCAAGGGCAGACAGCAACAGTTGACCGATCTGACCCTGGTATCGACTGGAACGCCGTATTCTTTAACCTGAGTTACGATATCTGGAAAGGACTGTTTCAAACTGGCCAACAATCGAAGCTCAGTTTGCCATTACAACAACATGACCAACCGGTTGGGCAATTCGTTGCGCTCATGGGTAGCTGGCACATGAAGCTGCAACTGCTCGCCGCATTCCTGGATGCACGTCAGGAATCCCTGCAGCACTTCCCCGTTGCGAACCTGCGTGGTGAACCGCTCGACGATTGCCTCCCATACAGCATCATCAATCCGGCTGGAAATGCCCCGGTCGACGAGGATTTCCACATAGCGTTCGGCCTCGGATACGAAGATCAGCATGCCCGTATCGGCATCCGTATGGTGCAGATTCAGCTCGATAAACTGCCTGCGCGCGAGATTACTGGCACGCCAGTAGCGCACGGGCGCAGGAATCAAACGGGTCAGTACGCCCGGCAACCGGAAAACCAGCGCCAGGACGATAAACATCACCCACTGCACCAGCAATAATTGGCTAGGCCCAAGCCAGTCTGTAAACAGCAGCACGGCGCCAGGAAGCACCAGGGCTGCAAGGCTGGCCCACAGCAGGGGTATGTAATGATAGTCGTCGGCCTGGGCCGCCAACACGGTCACCACTTCGGCATCGGTCGTCAGTTCGATACGGTCAATCGCATCAGCTACTTGCTGTTGCTCGCTTTGTGTAAGAAGAGTCATTGCTTTTCCATCCTGGACATTACCAGCCGCCCGAGGCGCCACCGCCTCCAAAGCCGCCACCACCACCGCCGAAACCGCCGCCACCCATGCCGCCCATACCGCCACGGCCACCACCCATACCGCCCAGCAAGGCGCCAGCGAGCATTGCCGTGCCCAAGCGGCCACGCTTGCCGCGGCCACCGCGTCCGCCGCCGCCAATCAAACCCATGACGATAAAGAACAGCAGGATAAATATGCCTATCGGCGGTTTATCGCCCTCGCCCACCGGTTGCGCCTCGGCAACCCGCAGCGGATCGCCGCCGAGCACCTGCACCATCGCGGCGGCGCCCTCAAGAATGCCGCGTTCGAATTCGTTCTGGCGAAATGCCGGAGTGATAATGCTGTTTATGATCGCCGAGGACTGCGCATCCGTCAGGCGGCCTTCCAGCCCGTAGCCCACTTCAATCCGAATACGCCGGTCATCGCGAGCAATCAGCAGCAGCGCCCCGGTGTCAGCATCGGCTTCACCAATACCCCAGGTACGCCCCAGATCCACGCCGAACTCTTCAATGCTGCGCCCTTGCAAGTCTGGCACCGTGACCACCACTACCTGCTCACCCGTGGCTTGCTCGTGGCTGGCCAACATCGCGGTCAGTTGCGCTTCGCTTTGTGGCTCAAGCATTTCTGCCTGGTCTACTACCCTGCCCGTCAACTCGGGAAGCACTGGCTCCTGTGCGATCGCCTGGCTTGCCAGCAGCAGCAAGCCAAGCATTACGCTCGCCAATGAAGTAGCGGCATACCTCATTCGAAATTCACCGCAGGCGCCTGATCGGCATTTTCAGTGGTGGCTTCAAAGTTTTCGCGAATCGGCATGTCGCTATACATCACGCTATGCCAGAAGCGCCCGGGGAAAGTACGAATTTCGGTGTTGTACTGCTGTACTGAGGCGATGTAATCGCGACGGGCTACAGCAATGCGGTTTTCGGTCCCTTCAAGCTGTGACTGCAAGGCTAGGAAATTCTGATTCGACTTCAGATCAGGATAACGCTCGGACACCGCCATCAGGCGGCTCAGGGCACCGGTCAACTGACCCTGGGCCTGTTCGAATGCCTGCATCTTGGCCGGGTCGTCGAGATCATCCGCGCTGATCTGGATAGACGTGGCGCGGGCGCGTGCTTCTACCACAGCGGTCAGCGTTTCCTGCTCCTGACGGGCAAAGCCCTTGACGGTTTCAACCAGATTCGGAATCAGGTCGGCGCGCCTTTGATACTGATTCTCCACCTGCGACCAGGCCGATTTCACCTGCTCATCATAGGTCGGAATATTGTTGATGCCACAGCCGCTCAAAAAGGCCGTCAACATCAAAAGAGCGGCCAGAGGCCAACTGGAGTTAAAGCGCTGCGTACGCATGAGAGTTTTCCACGCCGGTTGAGGTATTCAATACAGACCGCCAGTCCTGACACGAGTTCAGGCCAGCCCAGTCACTGACATTATCAGGAGCCCGACACTAACAGCATTAGCGATGTTTTTCCCGATCCGTTTGAAAAGCTGTGCTCGGATCAGCGTCACTGCAGGTAAAATGAAAAACTCACTTCCCACTGTTTGAGCCTGCAATGACTTTTGCCTCTCTTGGCCTGATCGAACCCCTGCAACGCACGCTGGCGACGCTCGGCTACACCGCCCCGACCCCTATCCAGCTGCAGGCCATTCCTGCGGTGCTCAAGGGCCGCGACCTGATGGCGGCAGCGCAGACAGGCACCGGTAAAACCGCTGGCTTTGCCTTGCCTTTACTCCAGCGTCTGACCCAACAAGGCTCGCGCGTGCAGAGTAACGCCGTGCGTGCGTTGATACTGGTACCCACTCGCGAGCTGGCAGAGCAGTTGTTGCAGAGCTTCAGCAGCTACGCTCAGGATCTGCCCCTGCGCACCTATGCTGTATACGGCGGTGTGGCGATCAATCCGCAGATGATGGCCTTGCGCAAGGGTACCGATGTGCTGGTCGCCACCCCTGGTCGCCTGCTGGATCTGTACCGACAGAACGCCGTCAAGTTTGATCAGTTGCAGGTTTTGGTCCTGGATGAGGCCGACCGCATGCTCGACCTGGGTTTTGCCGATGAGCTCGACCAGATCTTTGCCGCCTTGCCCAAACAGCGCCAGACGCTGCTGTTCTCCGCGACCTTTTCCAGCGAAATCCGCTCGCTGTCAAGTGAGCTGCTGCGCGATCCCTTGCGGATCGATATCAGCCCGCCGAACACTGCAGCCAAATCGGTGCGCCAATGGATTATCACCGTCGACAAGAAGCGCAAGACCGAGCTCTTTATCCACTTGCTGCGCCGTGAGCAATGGGGCCAGGTGCTGGTGTTCGCGAAAACCCGCAACAGCGTCGATCAGTTGACTGAGAGCCTAACCGCAGAGGGCTTCACTGCCGATGCCATCCACGGCGACCGCCCGCAACCCAGCCGGCTGCGCGCCCTGGCCCGCTTCAAGGCAGCCGAGGTGCAGATACTGGTCGCCACCGACGTGGCCGCTCGCGGCCTGGATATCGACGCCCTGCCCCTGGTCGTGAACCTGGACCTGCCGATTGTCGCCGAAGACTATATTCACCGTATTGGCAGAACCGGGCGCGCCGGCGCTTCAGGCGAAGCGCTGTCGCTGGTCAGCGCCGATGAGGCCCGGCAACTGGCTGCCATCGAGACGCTTACCCAGCAATTATTGAAGCGTGAAATCGAGCCAGGCTTTGCGCCGGTTCATAAAGTGCCGGTCACCGCACCGGGCGGCCAGTTGATCAAGAAACCCAAAAAGCCAAAAAAACCTAAAGAACAGGGCCGCAAAGGCAAGAGCCCTATCCATCTGGGCAACTGGTTCGAGGAAAAATAGACCAGCAGGCTCAAGTTGTGGCCCATGTCTCAACGCCTTGATCGACTTGAGTTCAGCGGGGTTTCAAGCCGCACAAATAAGGCTACAATTCGCGCGCTTTTACCTATGGGCCGATTCAATACCTTGCGCCCCAGGCTAAACGCGTGCGCGACACGCCCAACCGGTTACAGGGAGTAAGTAGATGTACAGGACGTTTGCATTGATCATGCTGGCTACCGTTGCCCTTCAAGCGCATGCCAAGGTGGATAGTGCGCAGGCTGCCCGCTTGAACACGGATCTGACGCCCCTGGGCGCAGAGCGTGCCGGCAATGCCGAAGGCAGCATACCGAGCTGGACCGGCGGCGTGGTCCCGCCTGCGAACTATCGCGAAGGCATGCACCACCCTGACCCCTATGCTGAAGATACTGTCCTCTATCAGATCAGCCATGAACATGCCGAGCAGAATGCCAGCCTGTTACCCGAGGGCCTGCGTGAACTGTTGAAACGTAACCCGGACTATTATCTGCGAGTGTTTCCTACCCGCCGCAGTGCGTCGGCACCGCAGCGGATTTACGACGCGACCTACAACAATGCCTTGAATGCCGAACTGGTCGAAAATGGCAACGGCGTCACGGGTGCCGCAGCCGGGGTACCTTTCCCCATACCGCAGAATGGCACCGAAGCCATCTGGAACCATATCCTGCATTACCGGGGCGACCAGAATCACTTTATCAACAACCAGGCAGTGGTGATCAATGGCAACGCCAACCTGATTCGACGCGACCGGCAGATTTACTACGTGTATGGCCGCGAAGGCATGACGCCTGACAAACTCGATAACACCCTGCTGTATTACAAATATACGGTCACCGCGCCAGCCAGGCTGTCCGGTACCTCGCTGGTCGTGCAGGATCCGCTTGATCAGGTGTTCACCACCCGCAAGGCCTGGCGTTACAGCCCGGATAGCCGGCGGGTACGGCGTCTTCCGTCGCTGGCCTACGATTCACCGCAGCCCGATACCAGTGGCCTGGCCACCGCTGATGTAGTGGACTCCTACAATGGCGCGCCGGATCGCTACGAATGGACCCTGGCCGGCAAACGGGAAATGCTGGTTCCGTACAACAGTTATGCGGTGCACCAGCAGGGCATACCCTACAAGCAGATAGTGCAGGCAAAAACCCTGAATCCCGAACTGCTGCGCTATGAGTTACACCGGGTATGGATCGTCGATGCCAACCTGCGCTATGGCTACACCCACCCCTATGTCGTGCGGCGCTTTTATATTGATGAGGATAGCTGGCAAATTCTGGCCGTGGACCTGCGCGACAAGAATGGAGAGTTGATCGGCCTGCAGGAGAGCCATCCGATCAACTATTACGACGTGCCCATGTTTGGGAGCACCCTGGAGACGCTCTACCATTTGAACAGCGGCAATTATTTTGTCGATGGTCTGGATAACAACGAGCCCATGTACAACTTCAAGGCCAACCTGAACCCCCGCGATTTTTCCCCCCAGGCGTTGCGCCGCGAGGGGAACTGAGCGCAAAGACACCAGGCGCCTGCGGCGCCCGGCGTATTGATGATGCTCAGTCGAGCAGTACTACGTGACCTTCGCGAGGGTCAATACGGCCCGCGCACAGGTGGTCGACCAGAGTAGATGCGGCTTGCAAACCCTGATGTTCATTCACTTGCATCCACGGCTGTTGCGGGTCACTGACCCGGCGCGTAAAGGCCAGCTGCGCCTCATTGAAACGCCGCGTCACCTCTGCAGCACCCCAGTCGGCGTTACGCTTCTTGATCTGATAGGGCGCAAAGTAGGGCTGCGGCACCGGGCCCGGCAAGCCAGATTCGCTGTCATTCAGGTGCTCATGCGACTGGGCAGAACCGGCGTAGCAATTGTGTACCAGAGACTCGCCAAAATGGTGATGCACTCGCGAACGCAGGCGATCATCCCCGGAAAAGTCCACATACAGGGTCGGAATGCTGGCATCCAGTGACTCCAGATCCTCATAGCCCAGGCTCTTGTCGTAACAGCCAAGCGACTCGACAAAGGCGCAATTGCTGGCCGAAGTCAGTCCGTACAATTTGGCTTCCTGCAGATTCTCCAGACAGAACGCCGTGCCGTAAGCAGTCTTGCTTGATGCGCTGGAGACCACGATCTGCCGCGCACCGAAAAAGTCATTGTCCTGCAGAAAATCGGCCAGCATGAAGGAGGTGATAAACAGCGGCCGGAGCAACATCTGATAGTACTCATCCGCTTCGCGATAGGCCGCATCAGTCCGCGTACGCTGATACTGGTTATACGCCGAGGTCAGCTCAAGGCGATGCTCGCTGCCGTCATAGAAGCCGCGCTCGCCAACACGCACGGGCTTGACCACCAGATGGCTGGCGATGAGCCAATAACCATAGAAACGCTCGCCTTTCTCGAGCCCCTCAACCGTCGACTCTGCCACCTCGGCGAAGCCCCAGGCAGGCATATGCCCCCAGCCCTTTTCCTGAGTCGGGAAGAAGTCCCAGTAGCGCAAATGGGGCGTGTCACCAAAGGCGGCATAGGTGATATTGTTGGTCGTCACGGCAAGCCCGTCGATTTTCATCAGCGCCTCGCCCGGCTGCAGTGCGGGCAGTTCGCTGGTTACAATGCGAGTGCGCTCCAGGGCTGATTTGTCGGTCTGCAGTTGAGTCAGCTTTGTCATTATTCATTGCTCCATTGGGTGATACAGCATGTCCTTACTCTATCGGGTTGAATCGCGGCCCGGGTTCGGTTACTGAAGATGCGCTCTACTGAACCACCGGCCAAGGCCAGGCCGCTGAAACGCCCTTCGCAGGCGCGCGCCAAGGTGACCGTTCAGGCTATTTTTGATGCCTTTGTTCGGATATGGCAGCGTGACGGCTGGCAGCGCGTCACTACACGGGCCGTGGCACTGGAAACCGGTATTGCCGTAGGCACCTTGTATGACTATTTCCCGAACAAGACCGCGCTGCACTCCGGATACGTGCGCTATTGCATCGAGTCCTTGATCCAGCGGGTCGAGGAGCAAGCCGTGGAGCCTGTTGATATTGACTGGCGCCAGCGCATTCACCGCCTCCTGCAAATAGCCTGTGGCGCTGATCGGTCTGGCCTGCCCTGGTTTCATCCGGACATGCTCGACCTGGAGCCTTCCATTGCGGAGTTGAAGCACCAGCAGCGCGCGCATGAGGAATTGAAGACCATGTGGCTGCGGGTGTTTCAGGCCTGTACTGATTTGCCGCAGCGCCCGTCGGACGCGACCATCGAAGCCTTGCACTTGGCCGTCTGGGGAGGCCGGCGCTATGCCTTGCTACTGCGCAAGGATGAGCCCTACATGCGCGCCTGGGCCGAAGAAATTGAACGTCTGGTGATTGCCACTATTGCCCCCGGCTTACCGTCCCAAGCCTGACCCGTCTCCATGACCCAAAAAAAGGCTGGACCTCATGGGCCCGGCCTTGGCGCTGCACGCCTCTACCACTAGCGTGCTGCTCACACAGCTTTCAGTAAGGGCAGTTACCACGATAGGCCGAAATACGGCTATCGGAAGTGTGGTTAGGGCCACAAAGGAACTGCTTGTAGCGATCATCCTGATCCAGGTGCAGCTTCATCCAGGACACACCCATGCGGCTCAGCACATTGTCATAACGGCCAAAGGAGCTGGCGCCATTGGCGCAGTAATGGTTGCCACCATCCAGTTCAACGAAGGCCTTGTTCAGATCACTCGGCAGGCGATCATAGAAAGGCGAGGCATGGTTGCGCACCGGTGCAATCACGTCTGACTGGCAGGCGAGAATCAGGGTCGGAGCCTGCACATTACGGAACTGCAGGCTTGAGGTATCCCAGGGTGCCAACGGAATAGCTGCACTGATCCGACCTTCGGTAGCAACGCGCAAGGTGCCGCCACCGCCCATCGACCAACCAATCACGCCAAGTCTGTCGGTATCGATCATGCCGCGAACCGGGCTGCCGGTGCGGGTGTTCTGGGCAATCACATAGTCCAGTGCGCTATTGATCTGCCGAGCGCGGCTGGGTGGCTGATCAAAACCGCTGTTGGTGTCAATTGTCATGACCACAAAACCATGGGAGGCCAGCTTTGGCCCCCACCACTCGATCGACGATTCAGCCGATACATAACCCGGAATCACCACAATCGCAGCCATCGTGCCGGTGGTACCGCTGGGGTAGTGAATAGTGCCACCACCAAAGCCACTGACCAGCCCTGATACTCGGCTGGTATTGACTGAATAAGGGCCACGGTCAGCTTCCAGAAAGGACACCGAAGGATCCGGACCACGGGCAAAACCACCTGGGTCGACTGGCTCCTGAGGGGGCACCGGATTGGCAGCCATCGTGGCGGCAGAAAAGACAAGTGCGCTGGCGGCAAGAAGAGCAGACAGACTCTTTGGCAAGATAGTTGTTTTCATTGGAACTCCATGGATAGTACGCCGATTTTATTATTAGAGCGAAGTTGTTGATGGTCCACGGACCAGAGAAACACCATCAACTGGCGGCGAGTTTTATTGCTAACCATGGTCAAGTCAATAACGACTGAGCACTTCCACCCGAATGGGTTAATACATAAGGCCTGCCCCACTTCATATTGTCTTTATAGAGAGACATTTACAGGCAGATCAAAGAGTTAACCTGAATGGGTGATATCATTATCCAAACAAACATTGCTCACTCAGATTTCAGAGTATTAATATAATAGACAAATTGCTCGCGGCCTTATTTATAAATACGCTGAACCACATTCAACTTGCTGGAAAGTGATCAAACTCCTTATCGTCGCCGGCCAATAATCAAAACACTCATTTACTCGGTACTGTGTTGCCGGGCCGTCGGGGCAGATGAAAAACCTCCATCATTGCTCTGAATATCTCGACTACTCCGTGTTTGCCGACCCAGCGACAGTCTGACTACACTGCGGTATCACCTGCAGCCAAGGACCCGATCATGAGCTTTGATACCCCTCTCTACCTATGTGGCCCGTTGCGCGAGCCCAGACAAATGCTGGCGGATCAGCAATACAGTGGGCATACCTCCATTCACGATGACAGCATGGCGGAAAAGCTCGGTTTCAGAGCGGGGCCGATTGAAGGCCCTACGCACTTCAGCATGTTTGTGCCACTGCTGGCGGAAATCTGGGGGCAGGCCTGGTTCGAGCGTGGCTGTTTTTCTGCGCACTTTCAGAATATGGTCGTTGAGGGCGAGCAGGTTCGCGCCTTTATCGAACGCCCCGCCAATGGTGCCACCCGGGTCCGCGCCTGGGCTGAGAAGGCCGATGGCACGCCGGTACTGGAAGCCAGCGCCAGTCTCGGCCCGGATGATGGAAGCACGCTACTGGACGAGCGTATGGCCAAATTGCGCGCGCCAGAAAAGCTGGTGATCCTGGCGGAATTGCACGTCGGTATGCAGGGCGCAGAAGATGAGAAAGTACGCATGGACGCCGAGCAGCATATGGGCGACTTGTACCCCTTTTCACTGACGCAGAAGCTCGAGGGTATTACCGAAAATTCGCCCTGGTATTCCGATGCGGCCAGCACGCCCTGGGGCCGCGCCATCATTCCATTGGAGATGGTCAGCGTGCTGGTTGAATACACCAGCAGGCAGGCCGCCTTCCCAGTCAAACAGCCTGTTATCGGGCTGTTCGCTGATCAGGAAATTCGGATGATTGATGGCCCGCTGTTCGTCGGCGAAGATTATCTCATACGCCGCGAGATCGTTGCCCTGTCCGAGAGCAAACGCACCGAATCCTACTGGGTGCGAAGCCGTGTTTACGACGCCAGCGGCGAAACGCTCAAGGCCGAAATGCTGCTAAATCACGCCACCCTGAAACATTCCTACGCCAACTACGAGGCCGAGGCGTCGGCTTGATCGCTAGGCAGTGCTGCCGCCAACCTGGCAGCACTGCACGCGTATCAACGCTCCGGTACTGACAGGAGCAAGATCAGGAAAGAATTACTCCGCAACTACCAGCTTAGAAACCAGATAACGCACCAACGGCACTACAATGGTAATGGTCGGAAACGCCACCAGGAAGGCCGGCAACCAGGCCTTCAGCCAGATAGTCAGGATGCCCTCTACCAGACCGATGTTGAACAGAGAGATCACCATCGACATGATGCCCGACATGATCAGCGCCATCAGAAAGGCAAATACCAAACCGGCGTATTTCTTTGGAATCCAGCTGATGCCCCCATTGATGCATCGAAATCGTGCGAGCCCGCCTGCGCGCGGGCAAGTTCTTGAAGCCGTGATGATACCGCTCGAACATCCCCCGAGAAACATACAGTAATCAACAAGGTCGAACTCCCTCCTGCAAGACCCGCTCACAGATCCAGAGAGTCCATTGTTGCGCCAAAGCGCTTTAGCGTTAGCCATGGGCGATGTACCAGCACAGATGGCAAAAGGAAAAAACCATGCGCGAACTCAAATCCCAAATGAGCCCGGATGAAATTCTGGAAAAATTCAAAGTCGGCAATCAACGTTTTCTCGAAAGCAAACCGCAATACCGTGATCATCTAGGCGATATAAAGCGTACCGCCCTGGGACAGACACCCTACGCCATCGTGCTTGGTTGTATCGACTCCCGCAAACCTGCGGAGGTGATTTTTGACAAGGGCCTGGGGGATATCTTCAATGCCCGCGTCGCCGGCAACTTCGTTAATACCGATATCCTTGGCAGTATCGAATTTGCTTGCAAGGTTTCCGGCTCCAAACTGATTCTGATCATGGGCCACAGTGACTGCGGTGCAGTGAAAGCCGCCGTGGACGACGTCAAGCTGGGCAATATCACCGACATGCTAGCCAACCTGAAACCCGCCGTAGCGGCAGTTACCGAGATCAAGGGCAAGGCGACATCAGAGGACAAGTGCTTTGTCGCCGCGGTGGCCAGACAGAACGTCCTGTTGAACAAGGACAAGATTCTGCAAAACAGCCCGATCATTGCTGACATGGTAGCCAAGGGGGAGGTCAAGATTGCCGGCTGCATGTACGACCTGGCCTCAGGCGTGGTTGAGTTCTACGACTGATCGGCATACCTGCAATGCAGCAAAAAGGCCGCTTTTAATTGAGCGGCCTTCGATCAATTAAGCTCCCCCGTTAGAAGCTGTAGGCAACATATAACGAGGTGCGCGTCGCATCACTGCCCAACTCATCCGCCCAGTATCGGCCCAGGCGCCAACTGAAGGTGGTTCTGGGCACCCCTTTATATTCCAGCATCAGGTCCAGGCCATTACCGTAATGGGCGGAGCCGCTATCAGCGTTGTAGTCATAGAGTACCGTGAGAAAGGTCAACGCCTCAATCTTGGGTACCTTGCCTGCTACTGTGGCAGAAAAGACTTCCAGCCCGTGATTGTCCCCAAGGCTGGGGTTGACCAGAAACAGCTCTGTCAGACTGTTGAAGGTATGCGACAGAGGGGTGATGAACTTGTTGGTCAGCGAGTCACCGCTTAGCAGATTGTAGCCAGCGCGGTAGGCGATATCGGATACCTGAACACCCAACTCCAGCAACCTATAATCAGCGTTCACGTGATTCGGGTTACGCTCGGCATCGCGCTGAATGGCGTATTCCACAGTAGACAGAAACTGCCAGCCGGGCATTGGTGAATTGCCTTCAAAGCGCACACCGTAGGTATCTACCGAGTTGGTAGGCTCGCTGTCGTAGTCAAGCAACACGCCATAGGTTTTCAGCGTGCCGACACTATCAATTTGATAGCCCAGGTTATAGAAATGCGAGTCCATGTCGGCGCGCCCATTACTCGCGCGTTTGCCAAGCACTCTGAGCACACGATTCAGGTAACCGTATTCAAACTTCAAACCGGCTAGCGGTACTGTCGTGAGGGTAAAGCCGTTGAATGACTGATGGTTCTGCCGTAACCCGGCGGTGCTGATAAAGCGCCCGTTATTGAGCATGATTTCCTGACGGCCGGCGCGCAGTTGTGCAGACCCGCAGGGTCGGCATATTGCAGATATGCCTGATTCATCTCGGTGCCACGCGGGTCGGCGATCACCGGATAGTCGGGTTTGTTCTGCGCCGGCACGGTGGGCACGTTGTAACCGTCATTAAACTGCTCAACGGCTTCCAGCTCGGCAAAGCCGCTGAAATAGTCGCCCACACTGGCCTTGGCCTTGAGCCCCAGGCGCAGGGTCGATGCCTTGGAGGTTTCGTTGATATCGAACCATTCGTAGCGGTAACGCAGATCGGCCCCGTACTCCATGCTGACCTGAGCATTCGACACATCGCTGATCAACAAGGCGGCGAAGCCAACCCCCATTACAGTCAAGGGCGCGCGCAACGCCTTCCACTTGGTTTTCCGCATTTTTATTATTCTCTTTGGGTAACATCGCATACGTGATCAGAGGCGAGTTTCGCACTGCGACGCCTGAGCCTATATCACCTTTACGCTTTCAACCAACTGGAGTGAGCATAATAAACCACAGAAATGACAAAGCCCCGGCTTGGGATAACCGGGGCTTTGCGGAGCGAGCTACGCCTTGAGGACTAGAAGTCGAACTTGACCCCAACCGTCAGATTACGACCCGGCAGCAGCACTTCATCCTTGATAAAGGACGAGTGCTGGCGGGCTTTCTCGTCCAGCAGGTTATTGGCGCGGGCATACAGCAGGTAGCCGAGATCCTCGCCAGCCTGACCGCGATAGCTCAAACCAGCGCCCAACATGGTGTAACCCGAAGTCGAGGTCTCGTCATCTGCGATGCGGCTCTGGCCCTTCACCCGGTAAGCTTCCACTTGCCCGGAAAGACCCGCACTGATGCGTTGATCAAAACGCACGCCCAACCGGCTCGCAGGAATGCGGGGCAGATTGCCGTCGCCCTTGAGCTTGCCGCGTACCCTATCGCCAAACAGGCTGACCTTCAGACCGTCAGTGGCCTGCAGACCTATAACACCTTCAACCCCATGCAGCACGGCGTCACGCTGGCGATACTCGAACTCGCGTACTCCGTCACCCGGATCGGTGCCGGCATCAGCCATATAGATAAAGTCGGAAATCTGATTACGATAGACACTCAGGTCGTAGGTGATCAGGCCCGCCAGCTTGCTCAGGCCGAACTCGATGTTGTAGCCCGTTTCCTTCTTCAGATCGGGATCGCCCACTTCGATGACCCCGGTCGCCGCGTGCGGTCCAAAGGCATACAGCTCCTCCGCACTGGGTAAGCGCTGCGAGCGTGAAAGGCTACCGCGCAGCGCGTAGTCCGGCGCAAAGCGCCACGTCGCGCCAGCCGAGGCCGAGGTACCGCTGTGCGACCGGTCTGGTGCCGCCACACCGGCGCGAATACCGTTGGCATCAATATCCTGCCAATCATGCCGCAGCCCCAGCTCATAGCGCCAGTCGCCGACCTTGAGCTCTTCCAGCAAAAACACTGCATGGCTGCGAGTCAGCGTGGGTATCAGATAATCCTCTTCGCCCTCGGCGGAGAAATCACGTCGGGAAGTCTGCCCACCGACCACGCCACGCCAGCCATGGAAAGGCTGATGAGTCAGCTCCAGACGCGCTTCGGTACCCTTGTTCTCAAACCGAGTGCCGACCACACCCTCCTCGATTTCGTCCTGCTCGTAATCGGTATGCGACACGCGCAGCTTGGCCAGCTCAAAACCGGCGAAGGGATCAGCGTACTCGCCGCGCACATCCCAGCGGCGCTGAACCATACTGATATAGGCACCGTGATCGCCTTCAGGTTCGTGATCATGATCGTGGTCGTCGTGATCACCGTGACCGCCACAGTGCCACTCGGTCTGGTGGTGGGTGTGGCAATCGATATGCTCATGCGCGAGCAGGCCGTACTCCTTTTCCTGGCGACTGAATGCAGCGCCCAGATAGCCGCGCTCGCCAATCCAACTCAAGCCCAGCGAATAGGACTCCGAATCATTGAACGCGCCTTCCTGCCGTGAAGGGTTGCCGGGTATCCGATAGGGATCGGCTTCCGATTTGCTCGCTTCGATATGCCCGGCAATCTGGCCCGCACCCATTGTCACGCCCACAGCACCGGCGCGCTCGTCCGCAACCGTATTGCCGCGCAGGTGCACATTCCCTTCAATACCTTTCTCGGGCACGTAGGTAGGCACCTTGCGGTCAATCAGATTGACCACGCCACCAATGGCGCCGCCGCCGTAGAGCAGGGTCGCCGGTCCTTTGAGTACCTCTATCTGTTCAACCAGCAGCGTATCGGTAGTAATGGCATGGTCTGGGCTGATGGTCGAGGCATCCATTACGTCGACGCCATCGCTCAGGACTCTGACCCGCGCGCCTTCAAGGCCGCGTATCACAGGGCGACCAACACCGGGGCCGAACCCCGAAGCATGTACCCCAGGCAGGCCGTTAAGCGTATCGCCCAGCGTCGCTTCAGTGCGCTGGGTCAATGCGTCCCCTCGCAGCACCTCCACCGGCGTTGTCATCTCCGTCGGGCGCGTATTCAAGGCCGAAGCAGTAACGGTTACCTCATCCAGCGCCAGTGGCTTTTCAGTTTGAGCAAACGCCGGTGCGCTGCAAGTCAGTGTGGCCATGGCCACCGACCAGGCTAACGGATGATGTAGCAATCTCATAGATCTCCCCTTGTGCATATTTTTGTGTGCGCAATGCGTCGCCAATAGCGAACCGGGGAGAATATAAACGTTATGTTATAACAATTGAATAAAAGAATGATCTGATTGTCGCTCGGGCCGCAGGCGAAGGCCATCAGCCTTAAGGCTCAATCGGATTCTTGATGCCGCGATCCGCAGGAAAAGTGCATGAGTATCGGTAATGTGATAATTGTCGAGAAACCCATTGCACAGCATAAATCCGGAATCGATTCCCGCGAGCACCTGGAGGCCACATTGATTTTACGCAACGCAGTCCAGCTCATCTGTTACCCCAACCGCATCGGTAACAACCTCAAAGACCTGCATACGGCGATCAATCGGCACCTGTCCGATGCCATCGGCGGCATTCACATACTGCCGTTCTTCCCCTCCAACGCTGACGGTGGCTTTTCGCCGCTGACTCACAAGGAAGTCGATCCGGCGTTTGGCACCTGGGAGGACATCGAGCGGCTCGCAGCGGAATACGACATCTGCTCGGATCTAACCGTGAATCACATCTCCGATGAATCCGAGCAGTTCAAGGATTTTCTGCAGAACGGCTTTGATTCGCCGTATGCCGAGCTCTTTGTACACGTCAACCGATTTGGCGAGATCACCCCGGATGACCTGGCCAAGATTCATATCCGCAAGGAGAAGGAGCCCTTTCGCGAGGTGACCTTCGCCGACGGCACTACCGACCGGGTCTGGTGCACCTTTACCGAGCGGCAGATCGACCTGAACTACGAGGCAGACATCACCTATCGCCTGATGGAGGAGTACATCCAGTTTCTTACCAGCAAGGGTATCAAGCTGCTGCGCCTGGATGCCTTTGGCTACACCACCAAGCGGATCGGCACCAGTTGCTTTCTGGTCGAGCCTGACGTCTATCGAATACTGGAGTGGGTCAATGAGACGGCGGCACGGCATGGCGCCGAGTGCCTGCCGGAGGTGCACGACCACACCAGCTTCCAGTATGCGATCAGCCGCCGCAATATGCATCCCTATGCGTTCGCCCTGCCCCCTTTGTTGCTGTACACGCTGCTCGACAACAACAGCGTCTACTTGAAGAACTGGCTGCGCATGTGCCCGCGCAACAGCATCACGGTGCTGGATACCCACGACGGTATCTGTATCCCGGATGTCGAAGGCGTGTTGCCCGAGAACAAGATTCGCGAACTGATCGACAACATCAACGCCCGCAGCGCCGACCCGATCCTGCGGCGCTCCGCCGCGCGGGTGAACAGCGTCGGCGCTATCTACCAACTCACTTGCACCTTCTACGATGCACTGATGAACCACGACGACAGCTACATCGCCGCCCGCGCCATTCAGTTCTTCACCCCTGGGATCCCCCAGGTGTATTACGTCGGGCTGCTGGCAGGTTGCAACGATGAGGAGCTGATGAACGCCACCGGCGAGCTGAGAGATATAAACCGGCATTTCTACAGCCTGGAGGAGATGGACGAGGCCATTGAGCAGCCCGTGGTCCAACGACTGCTGAAACTGATGCGCTTTCGCTCCAACTACCCGGCCTTTGATGGCCGCTTCGAGCTCAACTATTCGAACGACTCCAGCGTGGCCATGGCCTGGCGGCATGGCGACTATTATTGCCATTTGCTGGTGGATCTCAACTTCAAGACCGCCAGAATCAGTTATCTTGATGAAGAGGACTTTAGCGAAAAACTCTTTACCTGTTAGGCCATGGGTTAACAGCAAGACCACCTGGGAGATGATTGATGAGTCGTCATGTTGCAAATAGTGCGCAGGATCTGCATGGCGATCATGATCACGGCGAGGCAGGCGGGCACAGCCATGCGCCTGTCGTCACAACATCCAACGAGCGACGTCTGCTATTGGTATTTGGGCTGACCTTCGGTTACGCACTGATTCAAGCGGCGGGCGGCTGGCTGTCAGGCTCCCTGGCATTGATTGCCGATTCTGGCCATATGATTTCCGACGCCGCCGCCCTGCTGCTGGCACTGATCGCCTACCGCATCGCGCGCAAACCCGCCGATGCCACGCGCACTTATGGTTTTCATCGCATACGCGTGCTTGCGGCACTGGCCAACGGCGCCAGCCTGCTGATTCTGGTGATCTGGATCGGCTGGGAAGCCATCAGCCGGATCAATAGCCCGGTTGAGGTATTGGCCGGGCCAATGCTGATTGTCGCGGTGATCGGCCTGCTGGTGAATATTATTGGCGCCTGGACGCTCTGGTCCGGCAATCGCAACGATGGCAATCTGCGCGGCGCCCTGTTGCACGTTGTGGGCGATCTGCTCGGCTCGGTCGCAGCCATCGCGGCGGCCATCGGCATCATGCTGACGGGTTGGACTATTCTCGATCCGCTGCTGTCGATACTGGTCGCCCTGCTGGTGGTCAGATCAGCCTGGGGCCTGGTCACCGATTCGATCCGCGTGTTGCTTCAGGCCGCGCCACGCGGGCTGAATGCGCAGGCGGTCGAAATCGAATTGACCGGCCTACCTGGCGTATATGAAGCTGGCCATTTTCACGCCTGGACCCTGATGGATCAGACCTGCGTGGCGACCGTCCACGTCACCCCCAAACCAGGCACTGACGCCTTGACGCTGCCGCCTCTGGTGGCCGCATGGCTGAAGGAGCACTACCGTATCGAGCATGTGACTGTGCAGGTGGATCCGCCGGGGTGCCTGGTACAGGCGACGCATTAGAACAGGCTGCATGGGCTCGCGAATTCACCAGAAGTGACGGAGAGGCGAGAGCATTGTTGACCTCCACGCATGCCTCACATTCCACTTTCTCCGTTCTTGCGGACAAACCGTGTATGGCACGGCACAGGTGTTCCCACGTATTGAACCTGCACCTGGCCGGGCCAAACCTGCACCTTGATCGCTGCGCAACGCACTGTTCCATGATCGGACTAGCATCTTCAAACACCTGACCTACACTGCAAAAACGTGTGCAGCAGGACGCTGTACGCAACAACGCAGCACTAAGGCAGGAGCTCCCCATGTTTTCCAATCGTGCACGCCAGCAGAAAGCCAATCAACTCGCAGAACTCGAAGCCCTGGTTGAATCCCAGCGCCAGCAACTCAAGGCAGTCAAGGATAACGTCGCGCTCATTGAATTTACCCCGCAGGGTGAAATCATCACTGCCAACGGTCAGTTTCTGGCCGCGACGGGTTATTCCCTGTCAGAAATCACTGGAAAGCACCACCGGCTGTTCTGCAGCCAGGCGACAATCGCAGACCCCGCCTACGCCGAGTTCTGGCGGCAGCTTGCCGCTGGGAAAGCCCAACACGGGACATTCCGCAGAATTACCAAAAACGGCGAAACATTGTGGTTGGAGGCCTCGTATTTTCCGGTCTGTGACACCCAGGGCCGAACGATTCAGGTTCTCAAGATCGCCTACGACGTGACCGATCGACAGGAAGACTTGCGCGACAAAAATGCCATGTTCACAGCGCTGAACCGTTCCCTCGCCGTCATAGAGTTCACCCCGGACGGGCATATTCTCAAGGCCAATGACAACTTCCTGCAGACCATGGGTTATCGGCTTGCGGAGGTAAGCGGAAAGCATCACCGCATGTTTTGTCAGGATGGCTTCTATCGGGACAATCCACATTTCTGGGAATCCCTGGCATCCGGACAGTTCTTTTCCGGCCGGTTCGAACGGCGCCACGCTAATGGCGAGTCGATTTGGCTGGAGGCCACCTACAACCCGATCATGGACGAATACGGCAAAGTTCAAAGCGTTATCAAGTTTGCCTCCGACATTACTGAACGAGTCAATCACGCACTGCGTGCTGGAGAAGTAGCTGCAGCAACCTCGGAACAGGCATCGCAGATCACCCTGCAGGCCAAGCATGCGCTTGAGGAGGCGGTTGCCACCTCCGAACTGATCAGCCAGCAGGTTGATGAAGCCAACGCCATCAGCAAGATGTTGCAACAGCAGTCCAACAGCATAGGCGAAATCGTCACTACCATTCGCAGCATTGCCGAGCAGACCAATCTGCTAGCGCTCAACGCTGCCATTGAAGCCGCGCGTGCGGGTGAGTCCGGGCGCGGTTTTGCTGTGGTCGCGGATGAAGTAAGAACCCTGGCGGGCCGCACCAGCAAAGCCACCGGCGAAATCGCTTCTGTCGTCAGTGCCAATGCCGGGCTGATTGAACGGGCCAACACGCAGATGAACATGATCAGCGGATCATCGCATCAGGGGCAGGCATTGATTGCCAACGTCAGCTCCGGGTTGGTGGAGGTTGAGCATGGCGTTCAGCATCTGGCGGAAACCATCCATCAGATCGTGTCCTGATAGCGCATGACTGGCGTTACCCCGGCCGTCGAGCCAGCCAAAAAGTCAAAATGGATTCCCGCCTGCGCGCACTGCTGTCCGGAATAAATTCATAGC
>TARA_R110000796_G_scaffold245103_1_pt1 | contig 58394 bp, 51 predicted proteins | sample TARA_R110000796 | Tara Oceans TARA_R110000796 (sample SAMEA4397815) | marine metagenome | biome: Polar Biome; feature: [SRF] surface water layer (ENVO:00010504); material: water (ENVO:00002006), including particulate matter (ENVO:01000060) such as... | depth 5 m
GAGGCGGGTTATAGGGCCCTAACTCCGACCTGTAAATACCTTTTTAAGGAAAAAATGGATTTAATCGCGTTTTTATCACAATTCTTTTATTTTCAATGTCATAGCCTTTTGACCCTCCCCAACCAGAACCATGCACATACATCCATGCTGTGACCAAGAGTTGAAAAATCACGCTATAGCCTTGTTAGAACCCAATTTCATCGATTTGGACCTGCGGCAAAAAAGACAATCTGCGAATTGTGATTCTTTTGAGAACGGCGAAAATACCGGCGATTTGCCAACAAGGTCTGTCGTATGACAAATGGTGGGGCTATGGATTTGAGTGAACTCTGGCCCCGCAGAACCCGTCGTCCTGATAGGCTATATATAAAGGTATTGCGCATCTCACGTCGGGCAGGCACAAAACAGGTGCCACAAACTGGTGTAAAAAGCGAATATGTGAACCTTTCCTTTACATTATCGCCCGATGATAGGGCCAGATATCCATGCCCTTAACAAGATGGGCATCAGGGGACCGAGGGAAGATGATGAGACTGCGACAATATCTTATGTGTGCTGCTGCGATTGCAGGACTTTCACTGGCCGGGTGTTCTGGTACCAATCTTATACCCAACACATCGTCAGGAAGCGGTAGTGACGGCAAAGGTGGACAGCCTGTCCCGTCATTTACGCAATTCACCGACATTCCAATGCCGTCCAATTCATCACTGGATATGGACAGAAGCATTATCTTTGGCGCATCCGACGCATGGCACGGACGCCTTGTGCTGAATTCTGGCGGCACTCAGGCGCAGATGTATGATTTCTACGAACGCGAAATGCCCAACTTCGGCTGGAGCAAAGTGACCGTGGTACGTGCCGACATTTCCGTCATGGTGTATGACCGTGAAAGCCGCGTTGCGACAATTAAGCTCAGCGGCAGTTCCTTTAGCGGATCGACAGTGGATGTGACGGTATCGCCGAAAGGCTGATGACGTCCCCCGATACAAAATAGAAAAAGGGTGCCATCTGGCACCCTTTTTTAATGGTCGTTTTTTGATCGCCAGTCGTTTGCAGAGACTAGCGCGTTCCAAACAAACGGTCACCCGCATCGCCGAGCCCCGGCACGATGTAAGCTTTTTCATTCAGCTTCTCATCAAGGCCCGCGGTATAGATCGGCACATCAGGGTGCGCATCCTGGAAGACCTTGACCCCTTCGGGGGCGGCAACCAGTGCCATAAAGCGGATGTCCTTGTCCGCGACACCGTATTTATTGAGCGTATCGATTGCTGCCACGGCTGAGTTCCCGGTCGCCAGCATCGGATCAACCAGAATAAAGGTCCGGCCTTCGACTTCGGGCAATTTCACCAGATATTCAACCGGCATATGGGTTTTGGGATCACGGTACAGACCAATGTGACCGATACGTGCAGACGGCATCAGTTCGATCAAGCCATCGGCCATGCCCGATCCCGCACGCAGGATCGGCACAACGGCAAGTTTGCGCCCCTGAATGGTCGGTGCCTTCATCGCGCAAATCGGCGTCTGGATTTCCTCATAGCTGACGGGCAGTTCGCGGGTAAGCTCGTAGCCCATCAACAGTGCAATTTCCTTGAGCAACTGCCGGAAGGTTTTGGTCGAGGTATCGACCTTGCGCATATGCGTCAGCTTATGCTGGATCAGCGGGTGATCAAGAATATGAAGATTGGGGAAATCCTTGTGCGTGGTCATGTTCTGCCAGCCATCCTGTCTTGCGGCGCAGCAGCCAAAGAAACATTGCTGCACCTGTAATGAGCTTATGGGCCTACCGCCTAAAGCCTTTGCCCAGTGATGGCAAGTAGAATGCCGTAAAAGAAACGCAAAAACAAACCCCATCCGGGCAAATTCACAAAATCGGACCAAGACGCGAGGGCAACAAACAAAGACGGAGCGATACATTGCTGTATCGCTCCGTGAAACCGGCTCGCTGTGATCGACAGCGACCTTTATATGCCGACCAAAATTGGGATGGCCCTATTTGACTTCGCGGTCATTGGGTTCCGCGCGTACCGGGAAACCATCAACGCCCTGATTCTTTTTGATCTTTGCCGCATCATCGCGTGCCTGTGCGAGATTGGCATATTTACCAACACGGACATAATACCATGCCCCCTCGCCCTCTGGACCGCGAATGACCACGGCGACTTCGAGCCCGGTTTTGCGCAGTTCTTCGGCACGCTGACTGGCATTTTCATGCACCTTGAAAGCACCAACCTGAACCGAGAACGGGGTCTCTTCGTTTGACGTCGCCGCCGTGGGCTCGGATTGTTTTTCTGCTGGTTCCGAGGTCGCTGGCTCTGAGGTCGCCGGAGCTTTTTCGGCAGCATCCGTTTGCTGTGCGGCAGCGGGTTCTTGTTCCTCTGCGGCCGGGGCTTCGGTTTCTGCTGTTTCAGCAGGCTCTTCCGTTTCGCGAATTTCCGGCGCATTCAGAGCTTTTTTATCGGCCGGTTCATCGAGATCCGGTGCCGCCGGTGTTTCCATCGGCTCTGATGCGGCATCCGCATTGTTTGAGGTCGTCTCATCCCCTTCGGGCGCATCTGGTACCGTTTGTGAGAGCGTATCGGTGCGTTCCGCGATCAGATCGCCAACGGGATCATTGCTCGTCGTATCTGTTTGCGCATTGCCTTGTGACGGAGCCGGTTCCATTTCAGGATCAGGCACCGGCTCGCTCATCACCGGCGCGTCCGGTTCGGTTGCCAGCATTTCAATCGGTGCCGGGTCTTTTTGTGCAACGGTGTCGGTATCACTGGACTCCATGAACAGGCCTGCACCGACCAACATGCCCGCAAAGAACAATACCAGGCCCAGCATGCCAGCCCCGGTCACGAGGCCAAGGAGAGTTTTACGATCCATATCACCTATCCATGCATTGAAGTTTTGCCGATCGGCAAAGCGGTTGCTCTGTCCTTGTGCATCACCACGTCCGTCCCGGCCATAAATGAATGCAGGAAGTGGTGCATCCTTTTGCTCAGGCTCGGGTTTTTGTTCGGGTTCGGGCGCTTGCCCGGCATCCGGATTTGGGTCTGCCCGCAAATCGGATTTGTTGGTCGGGTCCTCGCCAGCCATCCGCTTGGCCTTTCTTCACGACATTAAGGGTAAGGAGTTTTGTAACCGCCAGCCCGTTTATAAAACCCTAAAGCCGTTCAATCAGAGACATAAAGGCCTCAATTACGTGCAATCGCCGCAAAAAAGCGACGCCCGATGATGAGCATCAAAAGCCATCGTCGCATTCAAGCAGCATAAGGACAGAAGTTTGGATAAAAAAAGGGGGCTGGTATTTTCCCCGGCATTGTCCCGCACAATGATCCGGATACCAGCCCCTCGAGTGAGAGAGATCGACCTTCGGGGAGAGAGAGTCCCGAAGATAAACAGGTCATCAGCTACGCCATGTCAGTCTGATGACCGGGTCACAAACGGCATTGCCGTCTGCATTTGACGAAGACAGTCATAGAACATCGAAAAAGTAATTGCAAACGATTATCACACACATTCGCATATTTTTCTGAATATTTTCAATGCGCCCCATCGAAACCCTTCTTTGAAACGCCAACCAATGCGCGAAATTCACCCCAAAAACACACGAATTTTAGTTGCCACGCCCAGCAATTTCCGCACGGGACACCAAGTAAATGATTGTTTTCCGAATTAACCTCTGATTGGATCAGTAGAGCTACTCTTAAGAAGTAGGTCCGGCGGGAGTGAGACACCCAATCAAAACTAAAAACAAACGGTTTGCTCTGGAGTGTTTGAATGACGGGAGAAAAAGCCGCAAAGACGGCTATGACAGAAGGCAGCAACAGCCTTCTGACGTTACGGCGAATCTTGCTTGTAACGGGATTACTATTGTCAGGTGCTGTCACCTGGATGTTACTTTGGACTGGCGATACCTATCGCAATTTTGCCATTGAAACCTTGAACAATTCGGTCAGTGGCACGGTCAATTTCTTTGTCGGATCCCGCGTTGCACAGGATTACAGCGACAAGGTTACCCCCATTGTCAACGAATGGTCGCGGCTTGGCAGCCTGGTCAAAAGCTTTCAGGAAAATGATCAGACCCGCATGAAGGCGGAGCTGAACATTCTGTCCAATGCCCGTCAGGTGGTGCAAGGCGAGCTCGATCTGATCGAAACGGTGGCCTATGACGAGAACTTCACCAAACTGGCAACATCGGATTCCGAACTTGGTGCCAGCATCACCGATGATCCGGCGGTTCTGGAATACCTGAAAAACCGCGAGAAGGCAGAAGCCCGTAAACCGGCGACCTATATGTGGTCAACACCGGACGGACGCCCCGTGTTTAGTTTTATCCTGCCCGTGGGCGGTTTCCGCGCGGTTGGTTTTCTTGAAGTTGTTACCGATCCGCTGCCGACATTGACGGGCATTGGCAAGGTGCTTGGTGGCAATTTCCGGATTTTTGACACCGATGGAACGCTTTTGTTTGAAAGCCTTGAAGATGGGCAGACACGCGAAGGGGATGAACAAATTGCCGCTGCTGACGGTAGCGACGAGGCAGAACCCGGCAACACCGAAGCAACGCCCCCCGAGACCGCCAGTACGCCAGACAGTGAAAATGCCAGCGCAACACAGCGTGCTGCGGTTGACATCCTGATTTCTGATGGGCGTGGCGGCACCTGGGCCAAGGCGACGTTTGACCGCGACATTACGGATTTCTATTCCCAGACCAACGACCTGCGGATGCTTTCGATTGAAATCCTGGTTGCGGTACTTGTGATTGGCTGGCTTGCCGGATGGATCTTGTTGCGCACAACGGTATTTCGCAACTTGCGGGCCTTTGCCCGTGCAATGACATCCATCTCGAACGGCGATACCAATGTTGATCTGCCCAAAGTCGGGTCGGATGAAATTGGGGATATGAAAAAAGCCCTGATTGGTCTTCGCGAATCAGTACGTCAGGCCATGATCTTGCAAAACATGGTGGAAAATACCCCCACCATGACGGCCCTGATCACGCCTGCGGGCACTTTGAGTTATCTTAATGCCAGCGCGCAGGATTATGTTGGCGGAAATACCGATACGGTTTCGGGTGACTTCCTTAATCTTGGGGATGATTTCCAGACCAAGCTTTCGAACCCGGACAATCTGCCCTTTACCGAGGTCATGCAGAATGACCGCGATTATCTTGAACTTCTGGCAGCGCCGGTGCGCGACAAGGACAATGTTCTGTTGGGTACCATGCTGGCGTGGAACAAGGTAACCGAACGTGAAGAAAGCCGCATGGCGATCACGGAAATGATGGCCGAGGTTGCGCGTGTTGCCCAATCGGTGACCGAACAGTCCGAAGGGTTGCTTGGCCTTGCCAGCGAACTGACAAGCCAGTCGGAAAATACCGTCGCGCAATCTGGTGGGGCACTTGATGTGTCGCGTGAAGCGGCCTCAAACACCCAGAATGTCGCAACAGCGGTCGAGGAACTTTCATCGTCGATTGCCGAGATCAACCGTCAGGCATCCGAAGCATCCAATGTGACCAATCGGGCACAGCAGGAAGCCGAGGAAAGTCAGCGCAATATCGGGTCGCTTGAAAAGGCCAGCTCGGAGATCGGATCAATCATTGATCTGATCAACGATGTTGCCCACCGCACCAAGCTTCTGTCGCTTAATGCGACAATCGAAGCCGAACGTGCCGGACCACTTGGCAAGGGCTTTGCCGTGGTTGCCAACGAGGTTAAATCGCTTGCTGATCAAACCGCAAGTGCGACCGGAAAGATCGGCGAACTTACCGCTGCCATCCAGCAGGAAGTTCAGAAGGCCGCCCATTCCATCAGCACGGTTGGCGACGTTATTCATCAGGTCAATGACATCCAGTCGACCATCACCCAATCGGTGGATGAACAGCGCCGGGCAACTGGCGAGATTTCCGAAAACGTGCAGCGGATTGCGGCGGGTGCCGGATCAATGGATGAAATGATCCAGTTTGTGAATGACGGTGCGCAAAGCACGGGTAAAAACGCCCATGACTTGAACACTGCCAGCCATCAGCTTTCGGAAATGGCGCGCAACCTTTCAGAACGGATGCGTGCCTTTAGCGAGCGGATGAAACTGACGTAATCTAATCCCGGCATTTTCGCCAACATACCTAACGCAAAAAGGCGGCCCCGCAAGGAGCCGCCTTTTTTAATGGAGATCGCAAAATCACCGTGCGGATAACGTGTTACGCCGCCGCGGATTTTGACGCGATTTCATATAGATCGCGCGAGATGTCTTCCTTGGCCAGAATGCGCTGCAAGGCAGCCTTCATCATCTCGGCCCGGTCGTCATCATATTTCGCCCATTTGCCAAGCGGTGCGCACAAACGTGCGGCCACCTGCGGGTTGATGTCATCAAGTTCAATCAGGCGATCGGTATAGAATTCATAACCCGAGCCATCCTTGGCATGGAAGTGACGCGGGTTGCCCATGGCGAATGCGCCGATAAGCGACCGGACCTTATTAGGGTTGCGCATGGCAAAGGTCGGATGGCCCATCAGATCCTTGACGCGCGCCAAGGTATCATCGCGCGATGACATCGCCTGAAGTGCAAACCATTTATCAAGAACAACACCGTCCTTGGCAAAGCGGGTTTCAAAATCAGCCAAGGCATCCGCGCGGCCCGGATGATCAAGATGGTTCAGCACCGAGAGTGCTGCCATCTGATCGGTCATGTTATCGGAGGCTTTATATTGGTCAGACGCCAGATCGGCAAAGCGGGTTTCACCAGATGCCACCAGATAGCCAAGAGCCGTTGCGCGCAAGGCACGTTGCCCGGCCGACAGGGCATCCGGGGTAAAGGCCGCGTTCGAGGCGTTTTGATGATAGGTATTTTCGAAATCATCCATCAGGGCCACGCCAATGCGTTTGCGCAGGGCGTTACGCACTTGATGAATGGCGTCAGGGTTGGCGGGTTTGCGTTGCTCGGAAATAAACTCCTCACCCGGCAGAACCAGGGCATCGGCACGAAACGCCTTATCAAGCCCGTCATTCAAAAGGGTCGCCTGCATCGCGCCAATAAAGGCATCCACCGCAACCGCCACGTCATTTAAGGCCGCATCGGCATTGCCGTCATTTTCCTCAAAATTGGAAATAGCCGACAGGATCAGGCGGGTGGCGTATTTCTGCCCCGCTTCCCAGCGGTTAAACGCATCGGAATCGTTGCCCATCAGGAAGGCAAGTTCTGCGTCTGGCTGATCGGTCATAACATTGACCGGGGCCGAGAAACCACGATTGAACGATACGACCGGTTTTTCAGTCACACCGTCAAAGACGAATTCCTGGGTTGCTTGCGTCAATTCAACCGTTTTGGCCGCCAGATCATTGCCATCGGCACCAAGAAGCCCGATGTATACCGGCATATGCAGCGGTTTTTTATCGCTCTGCCCCGGGGTTGGGTCGGTTTTCTGGGTCAGGGTGATGCGGTATTGTTTGGCATCGGCGTCGTAGTCGCCTTCCCACCAAAGTTTCGGCGTGCCGGCTTGTGAATACCAAAGTTTGAGCTGGGTGAAATCGATGTCGTTGGCATCTTCCATCGACTTGGCGAAATCATCACAGGTCACTGCCTGCCCGTCATGGCGGTCAAAGTAAAGATCAATCCCCTTACGATAGCCATCCGGCCCGAGCAGCGTATGCATCATGCGGATCAGTTCGGCCCCTTTTTCATAGACCGTGGCGGTATAGAAATTGTTGATTTCCATATAGCTGTCAGGGCGCACCGGATGGGCCAGCGGGCCGCCGTCTTCGGGGAACTGGCGCGCACGCAACTGTGCAACATCCTTGATCCGTTGCACAGGGCGGGACCGTTGATCGGCGGAGAATTCCTGATCGCGGAAAACGGTCAGACCTTCTTTGAGCGACAATTGGAACCAGTCGCGACAAGTCACCCGGTTGCCTGACCAGTTGTGGAAGTATTCATGCGCGACAATGGATTCGATCAGTTCAAAATCCATGTCCGTCGCGGTATCTGGCTTGGCCAGAATGTATTTGGCGTTAAAGACGTTCAGGCTTTTGTTTTCCATCGCCCCCATGTTGAAATCCGACACGGCGACGATGTTGAACAGATCAAGATCATATTCAAGACCATAGACGTCTTCGTCCCACTTCATGGAGCGTTTCAAGCTGTCCATCGCATAGTCGCAGCGATCTTCGTTGCCATGTTCGACAAAGATGCGCAGCGCCACGTCCCGCCCGGAAACGGTTTTAAAACTATCCTCGACACAGGCCAAGTCGCCTGCCACCAGTGCGAACAAATAGGACGGTTTGGGGAATGGATCTTCCCACACCGCGAAGTGACGCCCACCGTCGAGGTCACCGTTATCGATCAGGTTGCCGTTTGACAGCAGAACCGGACAGGATGCTTTGTCGGCATTGATGGTGACCTTGAAGGTTGCCATAACGTCGGGACGATCGGGAAAATAGGTAATGCGGCGGAAGCCTTCGGCCTCGCACTGGGTGCAAAAGGCACTTTGCGAAACGTATAACCCCTCAAGACGCGTATTGTTGGCTGGTGAAATCTGGGTTTCGATTTCCGCAATGAAGGCTTCGCGGGGTGCGGTAAAACGCAGACCTTCCTGATCAACAGTGAAATCACCCGATGCAAGACGGCGCTCATTGATGCTGACTGAAACAAGTTTCATGTCCTCGCCGTGCAGGAAAACTTCATCGTCAACGCCGGTACCCCGCGCAGGATTCGCATGTATGAAAAGGCGCGATTTGACGTTTGTGACCTCTCGTTCCAGATCAAAGACCAGTTCGACCTTTTCTACAAAAAAGTCAGGTTCTTTATAGTCTTTACGCGAAATCACGTGGCGCTGATCAGACATTTTTGCGTCCTTTTTCCCTTGGTCTGCGCGGTATTGGAATGGATTGTATAAAATCCACTTTTTTGCACCGCGATGTGGTTTGTAAGAACTGAATTTCGTTCATTACCCTAAGTGATAGGATAAAATTCATTTTTCGACAAATGCGGAGTTTACGGCGCCGAATTTAGTATGCATAATCCCAAACGGTGGCGCGAGGGGGGCCGAAGTTTCACATTTCGTGGGGCGAGAGTGATCTTTGGTTTCCCTCACTCCTTCTGCCCGCCAGTGGCTGTGCAGACGGACGCAATCCGGGTCGCACCCAAGCCAATAATCAAACTATCCCAATCATATTCTCACCTTCTGTTTTGTGAGTCCGATTAATCGGGATAGAATAATTGCGACCTGACGGGGAAAAATCACTTCCAAGGGAAATCGCCAATGTCCGAAACGTTCCAGATTCTGATCGCAGATGATCACCCGCTTGTCCGGGGTGCCCTTAAACAAGCATTGTCAACAGAACTGGATAACGTGACATTATATGAGGCCGGAAGCCTGTTTGAAGCCATCGAGCAGATCGAAGCCCACAAGGGCAACATCGATCTTGTTCTTCTTGATCTTCATATGCCCGGCATGAACGGTTTTACCGGCCTGTTTACCCTGCGTGCGTCTTATCCCGATATTCCGGTATCGATTGTTTCGGCCAGTCAGGACATGCCGGTTGTGCGCCGTTCCATCGAATACGGGGCATCGGCGTTCGTTCCGAAATCCGCTCCGGTAGACCAGATTGGTCTTGCGGTCAAAACCGTTCTGGATGGTGGGATGTGGATGCCCGACTGGGCCCGGGATGCCATGGAAAATGGCCCTGCCGATGACGAGGCCACTAATCTGGCGGAAAAAATCGGCCAACTGACCCCGCAACAGCTTCGCGTTTTGAACATGCTGACCGAAGGCAAGCTGAATAAACAGATTGCCTATGAGCTTGATGTCACCGAAGCCACAGTGAAGGCCCACGTATCGGCCATCCTGCGCAAACTTTCGGTCCATAGCCGTACACAAGCGGTGATCATTGCCCGTGAGTTGCAGCTTCAGGAACCGGCAATCGAGACATAAAGTCGCCCGTCTCGCGAAGCACTTCTTCTACGCAAGTTTGTTCTAGACAGCCTTGTAGTCATCGGCTTAGGTTAGGAATTCCTGATGTTTTGTCGGTAGATTCACCAGATAAAACTGTCCGGAATCAGATAATCGCGCCATTTCAGGAGGAACACAGGTGCATCGTTCTTTAAAAGCATTCGCCGTCGTTAGCACTGCTCTGATCAGTTGCACGTTCTTCACAACCATCGCTTCCGCCGATCAAACTGCAAATTGGCAGGGTCTTTATGGTGGCTTGGCGCTTGGCGGTTCCTACAGCGCAGTAAAACCTGACAGTCGTGCGCTTGAAAGCGATTACTTCACGACTAATGGCGGAAACAGCGATAGCGCACAACTCAATCCACTCCTCAACCAAAACATTGAAAATCTCGATGTCACTGGCGCTGCCCTTTTTGGGTATGACTTTCAATCGGGCAATGTGGTGTATGGCTTTGAAGGCGACTTGAGCCTTATGTCCTTTTCAGAGACAGAAACGTTCAGCGGCACTTACAACACCAACGCCGAACAGTTTAACAGCGAATTGAAAGTTGAAAGCGACTTCTCGCTTAGCCTGCGCCCAAAGATTGGGTATGCAGTTGATAACTATTTGTTGTACGCGTCTTTCGGACCGTCATTAAGCCGGTTCAAAACAACCCACAAGTTTAGTGATAATGCAGAAAGCCTGACATTTAGCGATACAAAGACAGTGCTTGGCCTGTCATCAAGCATTGGCGCTGGATATCAACTCGATAGCGATTGGGTCCTACGCGGCGAATATCTGTTTAGCTATTATCCAGGTATTGTAAACGGTTCCGGCTATTTAAACGCCGGAAGCAATGCTGATTTCGACTATGATGCTGACTTCATGTCCCACAATATTCGCTTTGCACTGATCAAACGCTTCTAATTATGTGGTAGTGGATAACCAAATCGAAACGGCGTCCAGACGGATGCCGTTTTCGTTTTGGGTCCGTTGAATTACAAAGCCGCCGGCGTCAGTTCCGCCCTGCCGGGAGACCATGCATGTTGGCGAGATGAAGTGTGCATTCTCCAGAGTCCAATTCGTGATAGTCAACACATCAGGCCTTCAAAAGCTCTGCTGCGGCGGCCTTGATCGCGACGGAGACGTCATCTATGGCATGGCATCGCCCTTTTATGGCTGATTACTGAAACCTTGTTGATCAAAATCGTTGGGCGCACCATGCATTTGATGGTGCGCCCTTGATCTATTTGCGCGATGCGGCACACTGATCTCTACTTACTTTGCCATCTGAGAACCCGATAGTGCGGAACATCCCCATCCGGCACGGCGTTAAACACGCGTAATGCTGCCGCTTGCAATTTTGCCCGGCAGGGACGAAGCGGAGCAAATTGCATGAGCGATCCAATCGCAGCGCAAGAAGACAGTCTGGATCAAACCAAAGCCAATGATGCCCGACAAGCGGCGCGCGCGCGCGCCTATCGCCGCGCGCGGACAATATCGGTGATCGGGACGTTTGGGGTTCTCTCGCTTGGTTGCATTTATATCGCGCAGGACCTTCTGTTTCCCATCACCCTTGCCTTTTTGCTGTCACTGGTCTTTTCACCCGTGGTTCGAACATTCGCCCGGGTGCGTATTCCGCGTGTTCTGACGGCCTTTACGATTGTGTTGGGCTTAACTGCCACGGCCATTGCCGGGGTTTACGGGCTTAGCGGGCCGGTATCGGGCTGGATCGATGAAGCCCCGCAAATCGAACGACAATTACGCTTACGTCTGGCCGACCTTGGCGAACCACTTGATAAGCTTCGCGATGCGCAAAAACAGGTATCAGAGGCCACCGACCAAAACAATGAGGGCGACGACGTTCAAAAAGTTGTCGTCGCCGAACCCAACCTGATCAGTCAGGCCGCCCAAGGCGCACCGGGCATTGCCACGGGTATTGCACTGATGCTTGTTTTATTGCTGTTTATCCTGTCGGGTGGGGATTTGGTTTATGAAAAAATGGTGCGCGCCCTTCCGACCTTTGGCGACCGGCGCAAGGGGCTGCGGATTGCCCATGACGTTGAACGCGAAGTATCACGGTATCTTGCGACGATTTCGGCAATCAACATCATACTTGGCATTGTCATTGGCACACTCATGGCCGTGATCGGCATGCCCAACCCGTTCCTGTGGGGTGTTGCCGCCGCGGTTCTGAACTTTGTTCCGGTCCTTGGGGCGCTGTGCGGGGTGATGCTGGTGGGTGTTGTTGCATTGGTCTCGGTCCAAACCACGAGCGAGGCGTTACTCGCCCCTGCCCTGTATCTTGCCTGCACAGCCCTTGAAGGACAGCTGATCACACCGGCCCTTGTTGGCAACCGGCTTCGGATCAACTCCATCGCCATCATTCTGGCGATTGCGTTTTGGGGTTGGCTTTGGGGGTTTGTCGGGGTGCTGGTTGCCGTACCGCTTTTGATTGTCACCAGTGTCATTGCCAATCACGTCGAAGGATTGGGCGGGCTTCGCGAACTTTTGGGGCCGCATGTGCCAGGCAATAACGGAACGGGTCTGGCACGGGGCAAACACAAACCACCGGCACAAACCGAAATGCCGTAAGGTGATACAGCCAAATTTAGGTACTCTTTCGCCCATCTGATGATTGCCAATCGCGCGATATGCTGCCACCTTTGCGCCATGTCGCGCGATGAGATCACCATCCTTTCCCATGATAGCAACGGGGTCGAGGCCATTATGGCCAAGACACGGCACAGCTTTGCCAAACACACCCATGAAACATTCGGGATAGGATATATGTATGCGGGGGCACAAAAATCCGCATCCGGGCGTGGCATGGTCGAAGCCGGTGCGGGCAATATCATCACCGTCAATCCACGCGAAGTGCACGATGGCCATCCGATTGGCGATGGGCCGCGCGGCTGGAACATGCTGTATTTCGCGCCCGACCTGATTGCCGATGCCATGCGCGATATGACGGATGGCAAAAGCGATCAATATAGTTTCATCCAGCCGGTCATGGACCGCCCCGATGTCCGCAACTGTTTTACCGCCCTTTTTGATGCCATCACCAACGGCACAGCCGATGCCGCGCGATTGCGCCGCCAGGAAATGTTGTTGATCTTGCTGCATCATGCGGTGATGACACCGGGGCAATCCGACGCGCCGGGCTTGCACACAGCGTCACGCACCGCCGTTGCCACCAACCGCATCCGGAACGCCAAGGCATTGCTTGACGATGCCCCGACCACATCGCACAGCCTTGATGACCTTGCCAAGGCAGCGGGCCTAAGCAAGTTTCAAACCCTGCGCGATTTCACCCGTGCGACGGGCCTGACCCCGCATGCCTATTTGATCCAGCGGCGTATTGATGTGGCACGCGATATGATCAAACGCGTCGATACACTGGCTGATATCGCCCATGGCGCGGGCTTTGCTGATCAAAGCCATCTGAACCGTCATTTTGTCCGGGCCTTTGGCCTGACACCGGGCCGCTATGCCCGTGCGGTGCGGGCCAACTGAGCCCATTCACACCCAAGAACACCCTGCAATTTCGTTCAAGAATGCCCTGCCCGATCCGCCTATTTTGGCAATCCATGCAGTCATTTGAACGGAACCGCCATGATCACTTTTGAATATCTTCTGACATCGCTGATTGTTGTTTTACTGCCGGGAACCGGCGTGATTTATACCCTTGCCCTTGGATTGGGGCGCGGCACAAAAGCCAGCATCTGGGCGGCATTTGGCTGCACGCTTGGCATTGTTCCGCATATGGCAGCCTGCATCCTTGGCCTTTCGGCTTTGCTTCATACCAGTGCAGTTGCGTTCGAGATCGTGCGCTATCTTGGGGTGGCGTGGTTGCTCTATATGGCGTGGGGGATGTGGCATGGTACAGGGGCGATGAAAGTCACCGCCAATGACAGCCCGGCCAGCATCGTCAAAGTCATCCGCGACGGGATTTTACTTAACCTGCTCAACCCCAAACTGTCGGTCTTCTTCCTCGCCTTCCTGCCGCAGTTTGTTAGCGCTAACACGCCCGATACAACTGGGGAAATGACCCTGCTTGGCCTTATTTTCATGGCGATGACGTTTGGGGTGTTTGTCGTTTATGGGTGTTTTGCTGCGGCCCTGCGCCGCCACATCATTGAACGCCCGAATGTCATGGGGTGGCTTGGTAAGGGGTTTGCGGCGGCGTTTGTTGCGATGGGTGCAAAACTCGCCCTCGCGTCACGATAAAATACTGTTGTTCCATTTTTTGGAACATTCTATCATTCCTTGAATTTCGCAAGACTGACCCGAATCAGATCAGGGATTTCAATGCGCATTGTTGCCCGAAAGGTGCTTGTTGATTTCTGGTCACGGCATCCCGAAACCGAACAACCGCTCAAGGCGTGGTTTGACCGGACCCGCAAAGCACATTGGCAAAGCCCGCAAGACGTTCTTAATGTTTTTGGCACTGCAAAGATCATTAATGCGGAACGGATCAGGTTCAAGATACATGGCCATGACTATCGCCTGATCGTCGCCTTTTCGCTTTGACGTTCAAATCGCGTGGATCAAGTTTGTTGGCACCCACGCGCAATACGACAAGATCGATGCCAAAACAGTCGACAAATTTTAATCGGGATTGGCAGGAGCAATAAGATGCAAACGACCTACGCACTCAAACCGATCAAGACCGAAGCCGACCATGCCGAAGCCACGGAACTTGTCGAACGTCTTTGGGATGCCAAACCCGGCACGGCGGAGGCAGAACAGCTTGAAATCCTTGGTATCCTGATTGATCAGTATGAAGCACAAAAATTCCCAATTTCCACACCGAATGCGGTGTAGGCCGTTCTGTTTCATATGGAGCAAAATGGGATGGAGTGCGCCGAACTCGGTAAACTGCTTGGTAGTCGTTCACGGGCCTCAGAATTCCTCAATCACAAAACCAGTCTGTCTCTGACACAAATCAGGAGAATCAATGGGGCGTGGGACATTCCTGCTAATGCTTTGATTCAGCCAGTAGCTAAGATCACCTAGGAACTTTAAACATTGGCGAGATCTCGAATGCGCTATTTACCAGATGGAGCAGTAACCACGCCGTATACAACTACCGAAACAGCTATCAAAGCGGCAACATGCAGAACCATCCAAGAGCTAGAAAGCATCAAATAAACAACCCTTAAATAGAAGCTCTTCCAGCCCACCCATACTTTTTCGTAGTCGCGCGGGAAAAGATGAGGTTTCGTGGATTTAATAAGAGTGTAGTCCATGTTGTCGTGGTTTATTGGGCAATCATCAAGTATCTCACGATATTCCTCTTGGAGTTTCTCCAAGTCACTGTGAGAACTTACATCACTCGGATCTATATTCTTTAACTTGTGATATACGGTAGCAATTTTTCTTGCACATCTATGTAACAGTTCACCCTGATGGTAGAAATTTTGCGAACCGTCAATGATACTAGTAAATATCACAAAAACAGATAGTATCACTGAACAAGATAGCAAAATTTGACTGTCTTTTTCATTTAGAGAGAAAATATTTGGAAGAAGAGATAAGAAAATCACATACAGTGATAGTATAGATATCATATATGACGACCATCTCTGCCGCTTCATTAATCTCAGATTTGCTTGAAAACGAACATCACGAGTGATCTCAACACTTCTTCGAAACTCTTTCAAAGAATCATCAAATACGCTTGTAGTAGTCATATAAGCCTCTCACCACTCTTGATAGTTAAGAATTATTAATATCAACTATAGAAGGCATCAAGACTTTATTCCGCAGCATCACTCCCCAAACGATTAAGTGCGCGCGTCATCAGCGCACGCAGCTTCGCAGGCCGCAGCGGTTTGTTGAGCAGCGAGAATCCCTGATCGCGGATCAGATCGCTGGTTTCGGTGGCGCGGTCGGCGGTGATGAGCACACCCGGTACATTAACGCCGTGAACATCGCGCAGTTTGATCAGGCAATCGAGGCCGGTTTGGCCGGAATCAAGGTGGTAGTCGGCAAGGATGATGTCGGGTGCGAAGGTTGGTTTGCCATCTGTACCGTCCTTGGTCAGCATTTCTTCGGCAACCGCGCCAGAACGCGCGGTTGCGACGACGCAATCCCAGTTTTCCAGCATGGCACGCATGCCATCCAAGATATCGGGTTCGTTGTCGATACACAGCACGCGCAGGCCGCCCAGTTCCCCCGCCATGCGGCGTTTGGGCTTGGTCGCGGTTTGCGGGGCGGCGATGCCCAATGGCACATCAACGGAAAACACCGTGCCGCGTCCGGGCCGGGAGCGTACCGAGACCGCGTGATCAAGGGACCGGCCCAGTCGTTCGACGATGGCAAGGCCAAGACCAAGCCCCTTGACATCGCTGGTTTCCGGGCCTTCAAGGCGATGGAATTCGCGGAAGATGATTTTCAGTTTGTCTTCGGGGATGCCCGGCCCGCTGTCCCAGACCTCTACCCGCACATGATCACCGCGCACACGGCACCCGACCACCGCCCCGCCGGATCGGGTATAACGCATGGCGTTGGAAATGAAGTTTTGCAGGATACGACGCAGCAGGCGTGAGTCACTTCTGACCCAAAGATCGCGTTTATGGACCTTAAAGCTAAGCCCCGCGTGTTCGGCGACCGGGCCAAATTCTGTTTCAAGCGCGCCCAAAACATCACCCAGCGCAAAGTCGCGAATGGTCGGCTTCATCGCGCCTGCATCAAGTTTGCAGATATCAAGAAGCTCGTTGAGCAGTTCTTCAACCCCCTTAAGCGATAGGTCCACCTTACCGACCAGATCAAACACATCCTCGGCCAGGCCATGCTTGCCACCAAGGGCGACGGTAAACAGACGGGCGGCATTGAGTGGTTGGAGCAAATCGTGGCTGGCGGCGGCAAAGAACCGGGTTTTGGTATCATTGGCGGTTTCGGCCTGTTCCTTGGCGACCGACAGCTCGGAATTCAAAACCTCCAGCGCGTGGGTACGTTCGGTGACGCGGGCTTCAAGCCCCTCGTTGGCTTCTTTGAGGGCCTGTTCGGCGGTCTTGCGTTCGGTGATGTCGTGATAGATGCAGAAATAGCCCAGCACTTCGCCGGTTTCGTCAAAGTGCGGGATATAGGTGCCTTCGGCATAGCGGCCTTCGCGCACGCCGAGAATACCGCGTTCGTCATTGCGGTTGCGCGTGATTGCCGGGAATTCGATTTCAAAGCTTTGGCGGTATCCTTCAAGTACCAGCGCAATCATCGGGGCAAGATGGACATAGCGTTCCTCACCCACCGCTTCGCGGACGGCCATGCCATGCGCCTCAACCCGGCGCAGACCAAACATCTTTTCATAGGGGCGGTTGGTAAAGCGAAGACGCTGATTTTTATCGGCATAGGCGATCATCACCGGAATATTATCGGTGTAAATGCGAATGTTGCGTTCGCTTTCGCGCAAGGCTTCTTCGGTGCGCACACGCGCGGTGATGTCGGCAATGGTGGCAACAAAGCCGCCATCGGGCATCGGGTTGGTGCGGATTTCAAGCACCATGCCGTCGGACCGTTTGCGTTCATAGGTATGGGGCAAACGGCGCATTTGCGGGGCGGCGTTGCGGCCGAGGATAATATCAATATCAACCGCGCGCACAGTGTTTTCACGGCAAATCGCGACCAGTTCAGACAGGGGCAAGGTGACCTGAATGTCGCTGGTGGCAAGGCCCAGAAGGTCAATAAAGCGATGGTTCCATGTTGCCAGACGCAAGTTTTGGTCAAACACCCCGACGCCTTGGGATATGTTTTCCAGCGTGTTGAGCAAAAGGTCGCGGTTAAACTTGATTGCCTCGGACGCCTCATCAAGCAATTCCATCGCATCGCGGCGCGATACGGCCTTATCGGGCAACAGCAACGCCATCACCACGCGCGATGATGCGGCACCAACCGCGCCAGATAGCAAATGTTCGGTAAAGTTTGCGGCATCAACATCGGCAATGTCGGACCGTTTGGCCGCACCTTCGCGTTGTTGCAGGTAATTGCGAAAGGCACGCTGCGCCCAGTGTTTACCCAAGAACCGTGCGGCGAGGTCTTCAAGATCACCCAGCGTCACCCTGCCCGGCCATGTGTCGGTGCGCGTACTTGTATCTTTGCGCCAGACATCGACAAAACGTTGGGCCTGACGGCGCTGGGTCACCCCCTGCACGCCGACAGCCGAGCCAACAAACATCAGAACGAAGTTAAGCCCCAACGACCAGACCACCCCATGGGTCAGCGGATCTTCGATCCCGACACCCAGCAAGGCCTGCGGCCGCAAAATTCCGATGCCAAACGGCCCGTCGGTCAGAATCGATACCGGCAGCAGCCCACCCTGAACAAAGCCCGGTAGCAAAAGCGTGTAGGCCCACAGAATGAACCCCCACGCCAGACCAAGGCGCACCCCGGTCCGGTTGATTGATTTCAGATAGATCGCGGCCAAAACCGCCGGGGCAAATTGCGCCATCGCGGCAAAGGACAGCATGCCGATATCGGCCAGCGCATATTTTTCCGACAGAAACCGGTAAAACCCATAGGCCAGAAACAACAATACAATCACCGCCGCCCGGCGAACTTTGAGCAACACCTGACTGACATCGCCCGACATGCGGTTTTGCAGTTTTTCCGAGCGCAGCAAAAGCGGCATGACCAGATCGTTACAGACCATGGTCGAGACCGCGACGCACGATACAATCACCATCCCGGTACTGGCCGACAACCCACCGATAAAGGCCAAAACCGCCAACCAGTTTTGCCCGGCCAACAAGGGTAAGGTCAGAACGAATGTATCGGGATTAACCGTCGGATCACCGCGAAACAGGAACAGCCCCGCCACGGCGATCGGCACAACAAAGATATTGATCGCAATCAGATAAGCGGGAAACAGCCAGCGCGCACTGGTCAGGTTGCGGCTGTCGTCGTTTTCCACAAAGGTCACATGGAACTGACGCGGCAGACAGAAAATCGCAAAAGCCGCCAGAAGCGTTGAAATAAAGAAATGCGAGGTAAGCCACGTGTCGGGTTTAAATATTTGGCGCACGGTCGGATCGGCAATGGCGCGCGCGTTCATATCGCCAAATCCATCAAACAACCCATAGACAACAAACACACCAACCAGCAAAAGGGCGACCAGTTTGACGATGCTTTCGAAGGCCACCGCCAATATCAAGCCGTCATGATGTTCGGATGCGTGGATGTAGCGCACGCCAAACAGGATGGCAAAAACCGCCATCAAAATCGTGACGTAAAACGCGGTGTCCTTGGAAAAATCCGATGCCGAGTGGCTGACGACCTGTTCGCCCAACTGACCAATCAAAACGTCAAAGGACAAAGACACGGCTTTGAGCTGTAGCGAGATATAGGCAAGCACACCCACCACCGCGATCACCGCAACAAGGGCGGCCAGACTTTGGCTTTTGCCATAGCGCGATCCCAAAAAATCAGCAATCGAGGTGATGTTTTGTTCGCGGCAGACCGTGGCGATTTTGGTCATGATGCCAAAACCGAAAATCATGATCACCAATGGCCCGATATAAATCGGCAGAAACGCCCAGCCGCGTGTTGCGGCCGTCCCGACCGAGCCAAAAAACGTCCAACTGGTGCAATAGACCGCCATGGAAAGCGCATAGATGGTCGGCTTAAGCTTCGACGCACGCCATTTATCGGCATATTTATCGCCATAATGGGCAATGGCAAACAGAAGCCCGATATAGGCCATGGCAACAATAAAGATCAGTCCGCCCTGAAGCATCCGTGAATGGCCCTGTATAAGTATCTGTAATCTGGCTGCCAATTCAGGCAGTTATAATTATCTGTTATCGGGACTATACCACGACTGACATATTGTCTAAAACGACCCAAATCTCATTGCGACCAAAGACCTAAGAGAGTTGTTTAAATGGCTTCCGATTACGGATTTTACGCTGGTATTTTGCGCTTTGTCGCGAAGAAAACTGAAACCGAAGACCGGGAAATTCGCATCATGATGGGCCATCTGGCCGGGATTGCCGATGCAATTGAACAGACCGGGCGCTTCATGGTCGAAAGCGACAATTGCGAAAGTGCCGCGCGCGCCTTTGCCGGTGTTGCCAAATTCCTTCAGGAACGCATCCTGCCCGAAGCATTGAATGCCGGCAATGAAGCCGCGGTCGAGCAGCTTAAATGGACAATTGAGACATCACTTGTGCTGGCGGCTGAACTGGTCAAACGGGCGGCGAATGAGGACCTGAAAGATCAGGATAGCTTTACCTTTGACCTGCCTGCTGCACCGGGGTCCCCGACCATCCATTAAGGACAAGAGCCGGGACACTTCGTTTTATGTCGTGCCTGCGTCGGCTTGCCCGGCAACCACGCGCAGATAGGCGTCCTGTAACTCGGCCAGAACCGATTTTTCCGGTGCGGGTGCGCCCAGATGGATGTGGCGCAGCTCATCCATAAAATCGGCCCACATTTGCGGTCCGCCTTCTTCGAGCAACTGGGCGCGGATCGACAATTCCCGTGATACCGGTGTGTGACGCCGCCCCCACGCCCCCATTTGCACCAGAAGCGGGACGAGCTGAATGGCGGCTTCGGTCAGGCTATAGATCGATTTTTGTCGATGGGTCGTATCGGGGTGTTTAACAAGCAAACCTTCGGCCAGCAGTCGTTTAAGCCGGGCCGACAGAATGTTTGACGCTATGCCTTCTTCTGATTGGCCAAGTAACTCGCGAAAATGGCGACGGTTGCCAAACATCACATCGCGAATGACGATCAGGCTCCAGCCATCACCAAGTATTTCCAATGTCAGGTTGATCGGACATCCCGAACGATGTTGATCCATTTGCAGGTATCCTTTTTCATACTGATTGCAAAATAGGATTGGTTTTGCTAAAACACAACAAGTTGCATATTGCAATCAGTTAAACCCAATCCTTAGGGAGGCGCGAATGTCGATCACGCTTTATGGACACCCTTTTTCCGCTTATTGCAAAAAGGTCCTGATCGCCTTTTATGAGCACGACCTGGCATATGAGTTGCGCCAGATTGATTTCGAAGGGTCCAGTGCTCTTGATGAATTTTCGGAAATCTGGCCGATAAAGCGTATGCCGGTCATTGTCGATCAGGGCCGCCCGGTCATCGAAAGCAGCATTATCATTGAACATATCGACCAACATTATCACCGTGATGCCCGGTTGGTTCCACAAGACAGCCAGTCGGCGCTTGAGGCCCGATTCATGGATCGATTTTTTGACAATTACATTTCCACCCCGCAAATGACGGTGGTGTTTGACGTGCTGCGCGACCAACAGGATCGCGATGCTTACGGCGTTGCCAAGGCCAAAGAACTGCTTGAAACATCTTACGAGTGGCTCGATACCAAAATGGCCGACCGTACATGGGCGATTGGGGATGATTTCAGCATGGCCGATTGTGCAGCGGGTCCGGCATTGTTTTACGCGCACTGGACGCACCCGATTGATCCAAAGTTCGGGCATATCCATGCCTATCGTAATCGTCTGATGGTCCGCCCATCCTTTGCACGTTGTATCGAAGAAGCCCGCCCTTACCGCCATCTTTTCCCACTGGGCGCACCCGAAGCGGACTGAGGCCTTATTCCAGACGACAGCGATCCACCAATAACCCAAACAAAAATGCCGGCCGCAATGGGCCGGCATTTTGCAATATCGTTATTCGGCTGACAGATCAGCGGGCGAAGACTTTTGCACGCTGCAGCAATGCGGTTGCCTCGAATTCCTTACCATACGGTGCGGCTTTTTTGGCAAAATCCATCATCGACGCATAGATACGACCATTCAGGTCGTTCTTGTTCGCGATTTCTTCGACAGCGGCCTTGGACGCATCGGCAAAGGCAAGGATCAGATCGTCGTTGAAGTGACGGATTTCCGTACCCTTATCAAGGATCGCCTGATAGGACTGAACGTTATTGAACGCAAAGTCGGCAAGGGTCTGATCGGTGTTGGCCTGTGCGGCAACCGCAACGATTTCGCGTAAATCTTCTGGCAGCTCGGCAAGTTTGTCCTTGTTGATAAAGACTTCAATGCCCGAACCCGGTTCGGCGAATGCCGGGGTGTAGTAATATTTGGCGACACTTGCCAACCCGAACGCATAATCGTTCCAGGGGCCGACCCATTCCGCCGCATCAATTGCGCCAGACTGCAAGCTTGGCAGGATGTCGGAAGCCGGAAGCAGGGTCGGATTTGCGCCGAGACGGCGCATGGCTTCGCCACCGATACCGGCATAACGGACTTTAAGGCCCTGAAGGTCGTCAACGCTGTTGATTTCCTTATTGAACCAGCCTCCGGCCTGAAGACCCGTGTTACCCGCAAGGAACGGCTTGGCATTGAACTGAGCGTAAAGTTCATCCCAAAGTTCCTGACCACCGCCAAAGCGCAGCCAGCCGGAAAGTTCCCAGCCCATCAGGCCAAACGGAATGGTGGTAAAGAACGAAACAGCCGGGTCCTTGCCAAACCAGTAATACGGGGTGGCGTGCGCAAGGTCAGCAACGCCCTGCTCAACCGCATCCATGCATTCAAGGGCTGGAACCAGTTCACCCGCACCATAAACGGTGATGTTCAGACGACCACCGGACATTTTGTTCACACGCTGTGCAAACAGTTCACCATTCGCACCAAGGCCCGGTGTGCCTTTTGGCCATGGCATCACCATGCGCCAATTGATGGTTTCTTCGGCTTTGACGATGGCTGGTGCGGCGGCTGTCGCGGCAAACGCGCCCGCGGCAACACCAGCACCGCTCAGAAACTGACGACGTTTCATTGTGGGGCTCCCAATCTTTTATTGGCAAATTTTTGCGTTAAACGATCACGAAGGTAATTTCGTAACCTTACATGCGACCAAAGTTACGGTTTTTGCCGCCCCCAACAATTCATCTTTGCGGGATGCTGCATCACGCACCTTGCATGGCATTTACATTACCTCCCCGAAATTCACCCTGCGGTTTCCATGCGAAAGGGACGGCCACATGGCCGCCCCTTTGTCTGACGGGACTTAAACGTCCCCAATATGGGGTTCGTACGATGCGCTTTTTAGGCTTAGAAGCCCCAGACTTTCGCGCGATGCAGAAGACCGGTGGCCTCAAACTCCTTGCCGTAGCGTGCGCCCTTCTTGACCAGATCAAGATAGCTTGCGGCAATACGGCCAGACAATTCATCCTTGGCGGCAATTTCATCAACAGCGGCCTTGGACTGTTCGGCCAGCGCCATGATGACTTCATCAGGGAACTGACGGACTTCCACACCCTTGTCGATCAACGGCTGATAGGACTGCAGGTTATTGAAGGTAAAGTCGGCAAGGGTGTTTTCAGAAATCGCCTGTGCAGCATAGCGAATGATCGCCTGCATATCAGGTGACAGGCTGTTGAATTTGTCCTTGGAGATGAAAATCTCAAGCCCGGGTCCGGGTTCGTGGAAGGCCGGGGTGTAGTAGTATTTGGCGACCTGATACAGGCCAAATGCCAGATCGTTCCATGGACCAACCCACTCGGCCGCATCAATTGCGCCACTTTGCATCGCAGGCATGATTTCGCCCGGCGGGATCATGGTGACGTTTGCACCGACACGGCGCATGGCTTCACCGCCCAAACCGGCATAGCGCATTTTAAGGCCCTTAAGGTCATCAAGTGAATTGATTTCCTTGTTGAACCAGCCACCGGCCTGCATGCCCGAATTGCCGGCATAGAACGGAACAACATTGAATTCGTCGTAAGCTTCTTCCCACAATTTCTGTCCGTCGCCAAAGCGCAGCCAACTGGACAATTCCCATGCGGTCAGACCAAACGGAATGGTCGAGAAAAAGTTCAGTGCCGGATTTTTACCCTGCCAATAATACGGTGTGCCATGCGCCATTTCGACCACGCCCTGTTCGACCGCATCCATGCATTCGAACGGCGGGACGATTTCACCACCACCAAAGACGGAGATGTTCAAACGGCCACCCGACATTTCCTTAACCATGGCGGCGAATTTTTCCGCATTGGTGCCAAGGCCCGGCGTGCCCTTCGGCCATGGCATCACCATGCGCCAATTCAGGCTTTCCTGCGCAGAAACAACTGCCGGTGCGGCAACGGATGCGGCAACCGCACCGACACCGACACTGGCCCCTTTAAGGAACTGACGACGTTTCATTGGAATCCCCTTAAATTCTTATAATTTGGTGGTTTTTTGCGCGGCCACCGACGTTCGTTGGGGGATTTTGGCTAAAACAGGCGTGGGTTTCCACTATTTTTGCAAAATCGGTGAATTATTTTTTCATCGACGTTACGGAAAGCAGGGCTTAGGCCCCCTACCCGATATAGCGTTGATAGTCGGCAACGAACTGTTCGGGCGTTCCGGCACCAAGCGGGGTGTTGTAATACTGCTTCCAATAAGCCGCGAGTGCGTTGATATCGTTTGGATCAGACGGCATTGCGGCGGGGGCGCGGTAATAGCGAATACGACACATCGCCGTTGCATAGGCCAGATTGGTCGCAAGCTGGCTCGCCTTATCAGGCTGATCACCAGAACCGGTTGAGGACGCCACAGCCGGACTGACGGCAAGATACGCATCGACCTTTGCCTTTAACGCCGCCCGGCTGGAATAATCGAGATAGTTTTCATAGCAATCATTTAGCGTGGCGGGCTCCATCTGATAAATGCCCATGGCCGGGCCGCCGCCGACCTGCTTGATGAAATCGCCCAGATGGCTTTCATGGGCGGCGGTCCCCATGATCAGATTTTCGGCCACATCCGGAGCAGACAGATCCAGCGCGGCAAGAACCGGCCGGACGACGAGGGTACGTAATTGATCGGGATTAATTGGCATGTTCGCACCTTTGCGATCTATGTGAATGAAACCATCAGACACACGACGCGGCAGGTCGGGTTTTGGGAAAAATTTCAGCCCGTTTTGACGTTTAAAACGTCTTGCAAAGGTAAAACTATTCTAACGGAAGGCGAGAAACCATACCAACGTATAGTTCACAATGAAGATCAGTACCCGACCTAGAATTACAGAAGGATATCCAATCACATAGAGCGCATTTTATCGCCTTGGGGGACAATACATGCATCCGGAAATTCGACGTCGCCTTGAATTTATTGATTTCAACGACACAAAGGCCAAGCTGCTTAAAAAAGCGTGGCCGGTCATTGATAAGAACATCGCGCCAATTCTGGATGTGTTTTACCAAAAGGTCATGGGACGTCCAGACCTGGCCAAGATCATTGGAGACCCATCGAACATCGACAGCTTAAAGAATGCGCAGCGCAAACATTGGGGAAAGCTGTTCGAGGGCACGTTTGATGATTCGTTCTATGAAGATGTCCGGCGTATTGGCAAAGCCCATGAACGCATTGGTCTGACGCCTGAGTCCTATGTCTCGGCCTATAATTTCATGCTTGGTGAAATTACCTCCCTGCTATTGAAGCATTTCCGCAAGGATGCAGATGTATCCATGATGGTGGTTGCGGCGACCAATGCCTTACTGGTTGATGTGGAAATGGCCATCACGGTCTATTACGAGGAAACTCAGAATACCTACAACCGCAAACTTCATGACATGTCGACCGAGTTTGAAACAACCATCGGCACCGTCGTTTCCGCGGTTGCGACATCTGCTGACGAAATGTCGCATGCGTCAAACACGCTTCTTGCCAGCATGAATGAAACCCAGTCCGAAGTTGAAAAGGCACGCGGTGCCGCGGAAATATCGGCTGATAATGCCACGACCGTTGCTGGGGCGGCAGAAGAACTTGATAGCTCCATCCGTGAAATATCCAGTCAGATTTCACGCGCGTCGACCATCTCAAACGAGGTGGAAGCATCGGTCAAATCGACGTCCGATACGATCGAAACCCTGAATACCGCCGCAGAGCAAATTGGTACCGTTGTTGATCTGATCGATAAAATTGCCAGTCAGACCAATCTTCTGGCCTTAAATGCAACGATTGAGGCTGCCCGCGCGGGTGAAGCAGGCAAAGGCTTTGCCGTTGTCGCAAGCGAGGTCAAAAACCTTGCCAATCAAACCGCCAAGGCAACCGGCGACATCACCGAACAAATTGATTCTGTTCAAGCAAGCACCGGTGCGGCTGTGACGGCGATCCATGAAGTCGCGGGGCAAATCGGTGCGATTGTTGATGCAGTAACCGCTATTTCGGCCGCCGTTGAACAACAGGCCGCCGCCACCACCGAAATCAGTGGCAACATCAATACAGTTTCCTCGGCCAATCGGGATGTGAATACCAGCCTTGAAACCGTCAACGGGACGGCCAGCAGAACCAGTTCGGTCGCAGCAGAAGTGTCCGAAGTCTCGAAAACACTTCAACGCAATTCTGAACAGTTGCGTGCTGATGTTGATGCCTTTGTTAAACGCCTGACATCTAACGACTAAGCGCGGTCCAACCCCATCACCAGCCAAAGCAGGCGCAAGGAACGTCCTCCTTGCGCCTGACGTCGTTTTACCGTGCAGGTGTTAGTGTTAGACGTAGACCTGTCGCCCCGATCAAGGGGCCATAGGGTATTTATCGCATTAACGGATGTTGTAGATCACAGGGATCGTCAGCGTGATCCGTTCCTCGATCATGTGCTCAGGAAAGGGGGGGAACTGTTTGACGCGTTCGATCATGCGTTGGGTTTCCCGATCCAGCAGTTTTGATCCGCTGCCTGAAATCATCTCGAACACTTCAATCGATCCATCCTTGGCGATCACAACACGGATGCTGTTCTGGCCCTCGATCCGGCGGCGTTTTGCCCGTTCGGGATACTCGCGGTAGCGGTTGAGCATCTGCACGACCGATGATTTATAATCAACCATGGCGGCCCGGCTGGCGGCCCCACCACCACTGCCGCTTGATGAACTGGCAGCCTGGCTTTGCGCGACCTCGCCAACCGTCCCTTCGGAGTGGCTGGAATTGGTTGCCCCGGCGGGTGGTGTTGGTGCCGGTGCCTTTTGCGATTTGGGGGCTTCGACCTTTTTGACCGGCTTGGGGGCTTCCACCTTTTTCACCGGCGGCTTTGGCTTCATCTGGACTGGCAGCACATCGGCAAGTTTTTGAACCACGACCGGCTCTGGCTCTGGTTCTGGTTCCGGGACCGGCTCAACGATTTCAGGTTCGGGTTCCGGTTCTGGCACCGGTTCAGGTTCGACGACCGGTTCTGGTTCGGCAATTGGCTCAGGTTCTGCGACGGGTTCTGATTCCGGCTCCGGCTCGACCACCGGTTCGGGCTCTGGTTCCGGCTCGACCTCTTCAACCGGTTCTTCGGCCATACGGCTTTCGACGGAATCTGCGGCCTGCTGATCTGTTTCGGTTTCGCCCGTCGTTGCCTGCCCGGCACCAAGCGAGATGCTGATACTTTGAACAGACCCCGCCCCGCCCCAGCCAGATGGCTGTGGATCGGGCATCGCCAAGACGACACCCCCGGCAAGAACAAGCCCGGTCAGCCCGGTTGCAATCAGGAAATCTACGCGTTTTGACATATCATTCCTGTTCGGCTTCCATCGCGGTCATCAACTGCACTTTATCGATGCCAAGTTCCTGTAACCGCTTAAGCAATCCGACGACCTTTACGCCGTCGGTTTCACGATCGGCGCGGATTTCCACAGGACGACCGATATAATCAACCGGCAAGAAGGACGACAGGTTTTCAAGCGTGCCTTTCTGATCATCAATGCCGACCTCGCCCGCCTTGCCAAACCATAGAACGATGGTGTCTTCGGGTTGGCTTTCGGCCGTCTGGCTTGCTGGTGGATTGACGTCAAAGGGCCCTAGCTTTTGCAGGCTGCCGGCAATCATGAAGAAAATCAGCAGCAGGAACACGATGTTGATCAGTGGCAGCATCGGTTCCTGAACCGGACTGTCATCAGCAATCTGAATACGGCGCTTCATTCCACAAGATCCACATCAGTAACGCCACCCCGGCCCAGCGCATCCATCACTTCGATAAGATGTTGCAAGTTTGCCCCATTGATCGGGCGCAAGCGTACCGGCGCGTTGGCGTGATCACGCACCAGCATCGGAGCCAGCGCACTCAGCGACACAGCTTCGCCACTCAGGGATAGCTTACCGTTTGCATCAACATTGATGGTCACGGGGAGGACATCGCTTTGACTGGTTGCCTTACCATCCGTAATTGCCACCGACATCTCAAAGCCCTTCCAGTCAAGGAAGCTTGAGGCCAGCATGAAAAAGATCAGCAGGATGAAGACGACATCAATCAGCGGCGTCAGACCGATCATCGGCGAAGAACCGCGATTACGTTCACGCAATTGCATTGGGCGTATTCCGGGATGGGTTTCTATTCAGCTGCGTGACGCAGCTCTGCGACGTTGGAAGCCGGTGCGTGTGCCTTGCGCGACAATTCGTTGCGATTGACCACGATGGTACAGACGTCTTCCATAACGGCTGCTGTACGGGTGATAACGCCCTGCATCCACATATGGAACGCCGTTGCCGGGATCGCCACGACCAAACCGATTGCCGTCGTCAAAAGTGCCAACCAAATACCGCCAGACAATATCGAAGGATCAATGCGGCTGCCCGCCCCTTCCATCTTCTGGAAAGCGTCGATCATGCCCATCACGGTCCCCAGAAGCCCAAGCAGCGGACTTAGGACCGCAACGGTCGACATGATGCGTAAACCACCACTAAGGCCGTCCACCTCTTTGCGTGCGCGTGCAGCAATCAAATCAGATGCCGCTTCACGCTCGGACGGAGACGCAACCGAAAGGCTCATGCCCGAAAGCCCGATACGTGCCGCAGGATGACGGCGGCGCGCCATCAGTTCGGCGGCTTTGGCCTCATCACCATTGATCAGGTGGCGTTCAACATCACCAACGAAACCGTCTGCAAACACACCACGGCGCAGGAACCCGACAAGCTTGTAAAAGAACACCACCAACCCGATCAGGGCCATGGTCGCCAGAACCCAGCCGACGACACCCGCACGGTCCACTTGCTCAATCACCGGCAGCCCCATCAAGCCATCGCCAAGAAAGCTTGTCTGGGTCGTTGCTGTGGTGTCGACCGGCAGCCCAGTACTTGGGTCAACCAATACGGTTCCGTCCGCAGCAAGAGTTCCGGTCGCGGGTACATCGGCGGTCGCCGCCGACGGGTTTTGCAGCGCGCTTTGTAGGGAGCCTTGTGCATCACCGGATGTGACCTGCGGATTTACGGGTTCAGGCATGTGTCTATTCCGATCAAATATGTGATCATCACCGGAGACCCTGCTCCGGTGCGGGTGAAAATGATTTGCATTCTTTACATGAAATAGAATTGCGATGCAATCGCAACAGAACAGTTTTGCAGCTTTTTCGTGCATATCAGCGTCGCACCTCGTGCGCGGCCAATAGCCGTTACAAACAAAACAAGCGGGACCAAAGACGGGGAAAGAAAGCGGCCCAAAGCCCGAATAAGCAAAACCCCCGGACCGTTTGGTTCCAGGGGTTTTGAAATGGTGAGCCCGACAGGATTCGAACCTGTGGCCAACTGATTAAAAGTCAGTTGCTCTACCAACTGAGCTACGGGCCCTCAACGTTGGTGAGCGGCGTTTTAATGGGACTGGCGTCATCGGTCAACCCCCCTTTTTACAGGAAATTGCATGCCTGCCATTCCGCCTGCAGAAAAGCACCGAAAACCGAGCGTTTTTTCCATCAAAAAAACAGCCCCAAAATGACATTTCAAACGCCTGATTAAAACGTAAGGTAAACAGGTACTTGGCCCCGGCAGGATTGAAAAGTTCCGGAAAAGAAAAAACCTCCGAAACCGAAAAGGTTTCAGAGGTTTTTTGGTGAGCCCGACAGGATTCGAACCTGTGGCCAACTGATTAAAAGTCAGTTGCTCTACCAACTGAGCTACGGGCCCGTCGTGTTGGTGAAGCGCGTTTTAATGGCACAGACGGCGCTGGTCAACACCTCTTTTCCATATTTCCCCGCTTTTTATGCTTTCAGGCCCTAAAACGCGAAAGCCGCCCCACAAAGGGACGGCTTTCGGTTGCAATTGATCGGGTCGCGCGCTTAGCTGGCGTCGGCTGCAACCTGCATTTTGATAATCCGATCAGGATCAGCGACCGAGCCATTGGCCCAAGGCGCACCTTTCTTGATCATATCGACATATTCCATGCCCTCGGTCACCTGCCCCCAGATGGTGTATTGGCCATCAAGGTGCGGTGCATCGGTAAAGCAGATGAAGAACTGTGAGTCTGCACTGTTCGGATTGGCCGAACGGGCCATGGAAACAGTGCCGCGACTGTGGTGCCCCTTGGAAAACTCGGCGTCGAGTTTCTGGCCGGAGCCCCCGGTGCCGTTTCCATCGGGATCACCGGTCTGGGCCATAAACCCTTCGATCACACGATGGAACACCAGTCCATCATAGAACCCCTCGCGGGTCAGTTCCTTAATACGGGCCACATGATTGGGCGCAAGGTCGGGGCGAAGCTGGATTACAACGCGGCCATCTTTCAGATCAAGATAAAGCGTGTTTTCCAGGTCCTGCGCACCGGCGTCGTTTGCGTTGGACATGGTTACAATTCCTAGTGCGAGTACAAATAGCGATAAAATACGAATAAGACGCATGGCCTGCGTTATTCCTTTTCCTCTGCCAGCTTCTGATGCAGGCGTTCGAGCACATTGGCGGGGACGAATTCAGTAACGTCGCCCCCCAAACGGGCAATTTCCTTCACAAAGCGCGAAGAAACAAACTGCTGCTTTTCAGAAGCCATCAAAAAGACGGTTTCAACTTCCGGGGACAGCCGGGCATTCATCCCGGCCATCTGGAATTCATATTCAAAGTCAGAAACAGCCCGAAGTCCACGGAGGATCGTGCTTGATCCGTTTTCCTGAGCAAACTGCATCAAAAGCGAAGAAAATGGCTTTACCGAGGTACGGGCAGCAACCTCGCCCCCCGCAGCCTTAAGAGCCTCTTCAACCAATGTGCAGCGTTCGTCGACACCGAACATGGGACCTTTGCCGGCGTTGATCGCAACGCCGACAATAAGCTTGTCCACAATTCGGGTCGCACGACGAATAATATCCATATGCCCCTGGGTAACCGGGTCAAAGGTGCCCGGATAAATCCCGATACGTGAGGCGGTAGCAGACATTTCAGTCATCGAACTTCCAATTAATCGTCGCTGTCCACACCATCGGATTCCGGTGCATCACCGGCATCTTCGGCACTTGTCGGCACGGCGTCATCGGTGATTTCGACGGCATCTGCGACACCTTCGATCAGACCTTCTTCGCCCTCGATTTCGTCATCACCACCAAGATTTGACAAACGTTCAACAGCAACGACTTCTTCGTCCTGTGCTGTCCGGAACAGTGTCACACCCTGTGTCTTACGACCGGCCATGCGAATGTCATGGGTTGGCATACGAATGACCTTGCCACCATTGGTGACCATCATCAGTTCGTCGCCTTCTTCAATTACGAAGGACGCGGCAACGTCGCCATTACGTTCAGACATTTCGATGTTGGCAAAGCCCTGACCGCCACGACCGGTTACACGGTACTCGTAGGCCGAGGTCCGCTTGCCATAGCCGTTTTCCGTCACAGACAGGATCATCTGATCGCCGTTGAGAATTTCCTGATAGCGTTCTTCGGACAATAGTTCGAGCGGAAGGTTTTCAGCCGTGATTTCCTCGCGACGCAGTTTACCTGCGATCGAAAGATATTCACCGCGTTCTTCCATCGAAACATGGTTGCCAAACAGAACCGACATCGCGATGACTTCGTCTTCGTCTGCCAAACGGATACCACGGACACCAACCGAATTACGGCCGGTAAACACGCGAACATCGGTCACACGGAAACGAATGCATTTACCCTTGTGGGTGGTCAGCAAGATGTCGTCATCATCGGTACAGGTCTGAACCGCAATCAGTTTGTCGCCACGATCTTCTTCAAGTTTCATGGCGATCTTGCCGTTCGATTTCACATTCACGAAATCGGCAAGACTGTTACGGCGCACATTCCCGGTCGATGTGGCAAACATCACATGCAGGTTCGGCCATTCTTCCTCATCCGGAAGTGGGAGAACCGTGGTGATATATTCGCCCTCAGACAATGGCAGCATGTTCACAAGGGCCTTACCGCGCGATTGCGGTGTGCCTTGTGGCAGACGCCAGACTTTCATTTTGTAGACCATCCCCTCGGAGCTAAAGAACAGCACCGGTGTATGGGTATTGGCAACAAACAATTTGGAGACGAAATCTTCTTCGCGGGTCGCCATGCCCGAACGCCCCTTGCCACCGCGACGCTGTGCGCGATAGGTCGAAAGCGGAACACGCTGGATGTAACCAGTATGCGACACGGTAACCACCATGTCTTCACGTGCGATCAGATCTTCGATGTCATGTTCAAAGTCGCCTTCCTGAATTTCACTACGACGTTCGTTGGCGAACTCGTTGCGCATTTCAGTCAGCTCATCCTTGAGGATCGTCAGCTTCCGCTCACGCGAGGCCAGGATATCAAGGAAGTCTTTGATTTTCTCACCCAATTCGGTCAATTCGGCCGCAATCTTGTCGCGTTCGAGACCGGTCAGGCGATGCAGGCGAAGTTCAAGGATCGCACGGGCCTGTGCTTCGGACAGGCGATACTGACCATCGGTGGAGCCCACCTGAAGCGGATCGGCAATCAGTTCGATCAGCGGCACAATGTCGCCAGCCGCCCAATCACGCGCCATCAGTTGTTCACGTGCAATCGTCGGATCAGCAGCAGCCCGGATCAGTTTGATGACTTCGTCAATATTGGCAACCGCAATCCCAAGACCCACGACAACGTGGGCACGATCACGAGCCTTTTTAAGAAGGTGGATGGTTCGACGCGTAATGACTTCTTCGCGGAATTCGACGAATGCCTGAATGATTTCTTTCAGGTTCATCAGTTCCGGCTTGCCCCGGTTCAGGGCCAGCATGTTAACGCCAAACGACGTCTGCAACGCGGTAAAGCGGAACAGTTGGTTAAGAACCACGTCGGAATTGGCATCACGTTTAAGTTCGATCACCATGCGCACGCCTGAACGATCAGACTCATCGCGCAGATCGGAAATGCCTTCGAGTTTTTTGTCGCGCACCAGATCGGCGATTTTTTCCATCAGGCTCGCCTTGTTCACCTGATAGGGAACTTCGGTGACGATGATGGCTTCGCGGTTGGCACGGACTTCTTCGACATGGGTGCGAGCCCGCATGATTACCGACCCACGGCCGGTTTTAAATGCAGAATGGATGCCCGAACGGCCCAGAATAAGCGCGCCAGTCGGGAAATCCGGACCATGGACGAATTCCATCAGGCCTTCGATGGTGATTTCCGGGTCATCGACATAGGCCATGCAGCCGTCAATAACTTCACCAAGGTTATGCGGCGGAATGTTGGTTGCCATACCAACCGCAATACCACCCGCACCATTGACCAGCATGTTGGGAAAACGTGCTGGCAGAACCGATGGTTCCTTGGTTGTTTCGTCATAGTTGTCGCGGAAATCGATGGTGTCTTTATCGATATCTTCGAGCAGGAAGTGCGCGGACTTGGCCATGCGGGCTTCGGTGTAACGCATGGCGGCGGCTTTATCGCCATCCATGGACCCAAAGTTGCCCTGCCCGTCGATCAGTTGCAGGCGCATGGAGAAGCTTTGCGCCATACGAACCATCGCGTCGTAAATCGCGCTGTCGCCGTGCGGATGGTATTTACCCATCACGTCCCCGACGACACGGGCCGATTTACGGAATGGCTTGTTATAGTCAAAACCGTTTTCATGCATGGCGTACAGAATACGTCGGTGCACCGGTTTCAAACCGTCTCGGACGTCAGGCAGCGCACGGCTGACGATCACGCTCATTGCGTAATCGAGATAGCTTCGGCGCATTTCTTGTTCGATGGATACCGGGAAAATATCGCGGCTCTCGGAATTGGTCTCTTTGGTGGACAAAGGCCGTGACCTCTTAAACGCTTGATCTGAAATGATTCAATCGGCGTGACACGTACCTGTTTTCAAGCACATGCCGGACCAGAAAGGCGGAAAGTATCAGGTTTGTCGTCGACAAACAATATTGACAAATCCCATCTGTCCGCATTGGACGACAAAGTTCGGTTTTTATCGCTTATTTTGGCTTTTCGTACTGACCTGACTGGATTTTTCAAGGGTGTCTTTTTCCAGCACCGGCGCAATCGGATCACCTTGTGTATCACTGTTTTCGACCCGTAGCGATTTTCGTGTGAAACGCACCTGCGATGCGGCAATCCCGGCAAGAATAATCACCATCGCCAGGATCGCGGTTGGCTGGGGCACTTCGCCCAGAACAAGGAAGCTGATCAAAACCCCGACTGCGGGTACAAGATAGTTGTTAAACACCAGAAAACTGGTACCCGCTGCGGCAACCAGTTGCAGGATCAAGAACATCGCAATGCCGGTCGGAAACACCCCAAGATACATGATCGAAAGCGCGCCTTCGACGTCCCATGTCATGGTCCAGGGCTGATCAAGGATCAATGTAAACGGCATCAGCATCAAGGATGCGAATGTCAGGATGACGGCCGTTGACCCAATGCGCGGCTGATCGCGCAGGTTCCGGGTGATCAGCGATGACACGGCATAGCCAACGGCGGCAATCAAAATCGCCAACTGGAACAGGAATTCACCGCCCAACCCCGACAGGGTTTCCGGCCCAACCAGAACAACAACCCCGATTGTGCCGAGAATAATCCCGACCACCTTGCCCAGTGTCAGCTTCTCATCGGCGGTAAAGAAGTGCGCAAGCACCACAGCCGTCAGCGGCACGGTAGACATCAAAATGGCCGCCAAACCGGCATCAACCTGGGTTTCGCCATAGCTGATCAAAAAGAACGGTATGGCGTTACCAATCAGCGCAATGAAAAAGGTCGAAATCCATGCTTTTTTACCCTTGGGCAGTTCGGATTTGCGTACCCATGCAAATCCCCACAGCACAAGTGCGGCAAACGTCAAACGTCCGCCTGCAACCACCAGCGGCGAATAGGCATGAACACCAATTTTGATAAAGGTGAACGAGCTGCCCCACATACCGGCCAAAAGCAGCAGCAGAACATATTCGCGAATTCCCGGACGTGTCATCTTCAGAGCCTGTTTTTGCCATATTTATTGGGCTTTATAACAACGGTAATAAAACCGGGTTACAGCGTTAGAGGTCAGGCATCAAAGAATCAAGAAAATAGCAGCACCGACATTGACCACATAACACTTTGAAGCTGTGGCGTTAACGACCATATCAGGACGTGAAAGCCAACAAACGACGGGCAAGCCCGCCCACAAACGCACGCCGTGAAGATGGATAGCTTAAGGTGATTGAGATGACGACCTAGAAAATGATCGGAAAGATCGAGAAAAATGCTTCAGACACAACTTTTTAATTGCGAATGACTTTCAATATCATTATGCTGCGAATAACAAAAAACGGGATATGAGCAGATGAGTTACGTTGATCAGGAATTGTCGGTCGAAGATATGCTTGCCGACCCGATCGTGCAGACATTAATGCGCTATGATGGTATTTCTGCCAGTGACGTTCGTCACACGATGGAACAAGTAAATCTAAACCGCCCCGACATGCCGGCCGGCGCACACAAGAAATCCGTTGATGGCACCAGCAAACGTTGGGGCACGCCGCGCCCGATCAACGGCGGCGCACGCCACAAAGCCGCCTGAGCCAAGACGGTTTGGTGCCCTGCCCGCCATGCATCATTTGGTGGCGGCGTTTAACGTCCAGTCATATTCATACCCGGAAATATCCAAACGCGGCGCATCTGCTTTTAGCTGTGCGGCAAGCTCCGGTCCGGCATAGCGGGTTAAATGACTGATGAAATCCGCATCACTTTTGCCAAAATCATCCCGATACCAATCATACAGCTGTGACAGCACAAACGCCCCATCCCCATTGCGGCGCACAGACCGGGGATGATTGATGAAACCCTTGGCCGCCTGATCAAGCTGCGCGTAAAGCATGTCTGCATCATAGGCCTTTGGCGCCAATGCCGGACAGCCAATGGACGCACAATTGACCGCATAATGAATGCGCGGGTCGTGCCAGATCGGGCGCAAGATACGATGTTCGATATCATCAAGGCTGAGCGTGCGTCCTTCGACCGTTATAAGCTTTTTGCCCCACGGCCCGGATGAAAACAGCCCCGGCGAAATGTTGATATCGCGGATTGATGTGACCGGATAGTGATCAAGTACCACCTGCACCGTCAGAGCGTTATATAAATTAACCCAATAGGCAAATTGCTGATCACGGTTGAGATCATCAACGCCAACCTGCGTCATGGATGCGATATAGCCCGATATTGCGCCATACCCGCCTGACTTGGCCGACGCATAATCAAATGCGGTAACGCCGGGTTCAACCGCCACAAGATACCGATCCAGAACGTTTTGCCATGCGCTGTGATCCACCTTCTCCATGCTATGCGGATCATGGGCCTGCCAATCGGGCCAAAGGTCGGCATCAGGTGCGCTGTACGCAACGCCGGGGCACAGCAACAAGACCAAAACCATAAAGATCGAGACACGCATCATCGACACCATATTCCAACGTGATTGCAGCAAGCTTTCAACCGCTTTTCGCAAAAACCATTGATAGCCTTGCCCCATAGACACAGTCACATCAAACCAACGTGATCGCCCCAGACGCAAAATCAATTGGTTAAGTCAGGCATTTCATCCATCGGCCGTATATACATTTAACCCAAGGTTGGGTTATAATGGCCCCATGATACAGGCAGGTGCTATACAGGTTATCCCCGGAAGTGGTGGGCAACTTGGCCAAGTCATAGCCACACGCGCCCTGCCCGGCTCCGGGAGCCAACCGACGGTCAATGGATCGGGCGGAACAAATACCGTTGCGCCATCGACACAGCCCGCCGCCGTTGCGATTGTTCCGCTGGCCTCAAACGCCCCGAAACCGCTGCCGCCTGCATCCTCGCCGCCATCCTATCAGCAAGCAACGCAAACCACATCCGTGCAAGCACTCAACAGCCAAAGTGCTACGGGGCAAAGTGCGGCTGGACAAGGTGCTGGCGGGCAACCTGCCGTGCCGCAAGCCCCAGCCGCACCACCGCCGCCCCAGCGAACTGCGCCGATCCAAAGTGCTGCCTCGGTCGTTACCATCATTCAGCAACTTGATCCGCGCGATATTGACGGCGAAGCCGCATCCCAGCAAACCGACACCCAAAGCCCGACCGAACGCCAGCAGCAGGAGCGCGAAGCAACACCCCAAAGCGCACGGCAACCAACATCCAATCCGGCGATTTTAACCGCCAGCGAACGCGAGATTATTCAGGAATTAAGTGCGCGTGATGCCATCGTTCGCACCGAAGAAGAAAGCCATCAGACCTTGGCCGGAGCCAATGCCGGCATGATCAGCTACAGCTATAGTGCGGGGCCAGACGGGCGGCTTTATGCCACGGGCGGGAAAGTCAGCATCCATCCGCTTCAGGGATTGGATGGCATTGCCGCCATTGCCAATCAGGCCGCCATTTCGCGCGCGGCATCGGTTCCGGGCAGTTCGGCCGCCGATTTTAACGTCGCCAAAGGCGCCTCAAAGAATATCTCGACCATGATCGCATCACAGGCCAGCGCCGCAGCAGAAAGCTACCGCAACACAATTGGCCTCAATGCCGCCCCCGGCACCGTTGATTTGAGCGGTTAACCCCCAGCCGACCACACAACAAAAAAGCGGCCCACATTGGAGCCGCCTTTTATATGGATTGATCGCAGGTGATCAGGCGTAATGCCAGAACACATCAAAGCCGGGATTAAACACCGTCACCGGACCTTCGCCCGTTTCGATCTTCTCAGCAAACTTGGCCGGTTCAGCGCGCTTTTCCAGCGTGATCTTATCGCCATTCAGCGGCAGGCCATAAAACTGCGGGCCATTGAGTGAGGCAAAGCCTTCGAGCTTATCAAGCGCGTCTTCCTGCTCAAACACATGCGCCAAAAGCTGCACGGTGTTATTGGCGGTAAAGATACCGGCACAGCCACATGGGCTTTCCTTGCGTTCATCGGTATGCGGGGCTGAGTCAGTACCCAAGAAGAATCGCGTATCACCCGATGTTGCCGCCGCACGCAGCGCCAAGCGATGCTTTTCACGCTTGGCCACGGGCAGGCAATACATATGCGGATGAATGCCGCCAACCAGAATGGCATTGCGATTAATGATCAGATGATGGGTTGTGATGGTCGCACCAAGGTTCTTGTCGTGCGCCTTGACATACTCAACACCGTTTTCGGTGGTGATATGCTCCATAATCACGCGCAAGTCCGGCACCCGCTTGCGCAAGGGGTCAAGAACCCGGTCGATAAACACCGCTTCACGGTCGAAAATATCAACATCCGCATCGGTGACTTCGCCGTGCACACACAACGGAATGCCAAGCTCGGCCATACGCTCCAACGCAGGCATTGCCTTGTCAAAATCACGCACGCCACTGTCGGAATTGGTCGTCGCCCCGGCCGGGTAGAGCTTGAGGGCCGTGATCACACCGGCCTTATAGCCTTCCTCGATATCGTCAGGATTGCTGCCCTCGGTCAGATAAAGGGTCATAAGCGGGGTGAAATCATGCCCCTGCGGGATCACGGCTGTAATACGGTCGCGATAGGCCACCGCATCATCGGTTTTGACCACCGGGGGCACCAGATTGGGCATAATGATCGCACGGGCAAAATGCTCGGACGTTTCGCCAATCACAGATTTCAGCATATCGCCATCACGCAAATGCAAATGCCAGTCATCTGGACGGCGAAGGGTAATGCGATGTGTCGACATGGGGCGATCTCCTGGCAAGCAATGAACCCGTTTGGGAAATATGGAGCGTTACCTAGCAGATTAGGTGCATTTATGGAATTATGAAGTTTCGCTCAGGCTCGCGACGAACCTTTTCTGAGGAGCTTAGGTTGCAATTGAGTTGGCTGACAATTTTTCTAATTTACCCGCCCATCATTGGCCTCTTGTTGTTCGGCCTTTGGGGCTTTCTCAGCTTTTATGGAGGAGCGTTATTGAACTGGTTAGATAATTGGCAAAGCTTGATTGGCTCAATGATTGCGGCAGTCGTTGCCATTGGCTTATTCCAGTGGCAACGAAAACTCGATGAGAGCAATGCAGTCAAATCACGGGTTGCTGTATTTGAAATTGTGCTGAAACAAGTGCATTCAAAGGTTAATCACCTTTACTTTGAAGACAGAGCTAAACGTTTCAGAAATATAGCATCTAGCATTCGCGCCACCCACGATGAACTTCATCAATCCGAATGGTGTGACAGCGAAGTTCGAAATGACATACAGAATCTAATAAGAAACTGCGAACGTACTCGCACGAAGATCATGACAATACCTTGCGATCAGTATCTACCATTCAAACTCCGCAACCAAGTATTGGAGATTGAACATTTTCTCGATTGGTTGATAGACGACTTCGAAAAAATTGATAGGGAACTCGTTGCCCAACGCAACAGTAGGCATGACGTCGCTGCAACTCTTGATCGTCTAAGCACCAGCACTGACGCTCTTTTCAAAACCCTCATACAGACGGGTAATGTCGACAAATAACAAAACTGTACCGCATCTAAAAACGTTAAAGAGAAAAAAGGGGACAGATTTATTTTTCTGCATTCATCCTGCCCGCCCCTTTTTACATGCTCACTGTCGCTTTCGTCAGGCCAGTGAAAGCACTGGCCCCTCGAGCAGATCCATCAGTTGCCCAAAATATCCGCCTGATCGTGCGGGCGACGTCGGATCAGAGGTTATGGCCACGGCCAGGTCCTGTTCTGGATGTGCCGCGATGATTTGGCCGCCATAGCCGCGTGCGATAATGAAGCCGCTGCGGGTCAGGAACCAGCCATAGCCATAATCAAAGCCCGAATAAGGTGATCGGGTGCGGGCTTGGGTTGACTGGTCGATCCAGTCGGCCGGAATGATCTGGTCACCATCGAACTGGCCTTGGTCACGCATAAGAGCCGCGATGCGCAACATCCCGCGCGGCGTCAGCGCCATCTCGTTCCCGCCGAAATAGTAGCCCTGCGGATCCTGTGTCCAAGCTGGAATTTCAATGCCGAGCGGCTGACCAAGGACAGTGCGCGCCTGCGCGAGCAGGCTTTTTCCTGTCGCAACCGCGAGGACAGCGCCAAGGATATGCGTGGTGCCGGTGGAATAGATCATACGCCCGCCGGGCGTGGCGACCATCGGGCGGCGCAGCGCAAAGGCAACCCAGTCTTCGGAATTGACCCAAGCACCGTAGTTTCTCCCTGATGTGCCCTCAAGCCCGGCCCTGAGCGTCAACAGTTCTTCGATGGTCAAGTCTTCTACACCGGGGGTGGCATCCGAAGGAATGATAGACGGCGCTATTTCGCCGATGGTGGCCTCGACCGAGGGGATCGAGCCTTGCGCGATTGCATTACCCGTCAGCAGACCGACGATGCTTTTTGAGCAGGACTTGATATTCGCAACCCGATCCAAGCCGCGGCCGCGGGGTGCTTCGGCGACGATGATCTCGTCACCGCGCTGTACCAGAATTGCATGAAGCTGGGACATGACAGCAATTCGCGAACGGATGTCGGACGGCGCCTGTGCGAAGGCCCGGGCCACAAGGGGAACGGCCATCGCGCCCAGAAGGGTCGCCGAAAAGGCACGACGGGTCAGCATCGGATGAGGTCTGTCGCTGGGCATATCCATCAGTCCTTGGAGGTCGGGATCATGTGCGTGCCCAAACTATTCGCAGTCCATATGACCACGGGCTGCAACGCACAACTTTCCAGCCAATCGGCCCGGAAGAAAAATCCATTATTTGGAATTATTTAGTCAACAATGTGACACCAAACCAAAATCGGACAAGACCGTGTCGCAGCGTTTTGTAACCAGAACCGAAAAAGGCCAGGCATTTCTGCCTGACCTTTTCACAATGGGGCGAGTGATGGGGATTGAACCCACGGCCTCCAGTGCCACAAACTGGCGCTCTAACCGACTGAGCTACACCCGCCATCGTGTGGCGCGGTTTATATGGCCCGAGGCCCCCAACGTCAAGCGCATATTTTGACTTTTTTGCAGCGGTTTCCCCAGCAAAGCACAAAGCGCCGATTTTTGCGGCCTTTGAGTATCGCCGTCGGTAAATCGCGATTGATTTGGTCACAAATGCCCCAACCTACCCGTCCGAACATCTTGCATGTCACGTCATATGCCTTAATTAATTCAATTCAATACCACATCCTGTTGGTATCGCGCCCGGCCAAGGCCAGGTTGCGACGCCGAAGATCAGGACTGCCTGTGTTTATCAATGCAGGCCACGAACGAGAAAAACAGACGGAGTATCGGAATGAAGTGGGGCGTTATCAGCACCGCCAAGATTGGCACGGAAAAAGTCATCCCGGCCATGCAGGAAAGCGATCAGTTGGAAATACTGGCGATTGCCGGCCGCGATCTTGGGAAAACCCGCGAGGTTGCCGAAAATCTTCGCATCCCGCGCGCCTATGGCTCCTATGAGGAGCTTCTGGCCGATCCGTCGATTGAGGCGATTTACAATCCCCTGCCCAACCACTTGCATGTCGAATGGACCATCAAGGCACTTGAGGCAGGCAAGCACGTTCTGTGTGAAAAGCCGATTGGCCTCGACACCAATGATGCCAAGCGCCTGATCGAAGCACGCGACAAAAGCGGCAAACAGGTGCTTGAGGCATTCATGGTCCGCCATCACCCGCAGTGGATTGAGGCGCGCAAGATCATTGATAGTGGTCAGATCGGCGAGCTGACCACCGTGCAAAGCATCTTTACCTATTTCAATGCCGATCCGAACAATGTGCGCAACAAGAAGGATATCGGCGGCGGCGGTTTGCTTGATATCGGCTGTTACTGCATTGTTGGTCCGCGCTATGTTACGGGCAAGGAACCGATACGGGTGGTGTCCCTGATGGACAAAGACCCGAAATTTGGCACGGATCGGCTTGTGTCGGGCATGCTTGATTTTGGATCGGGGCTTCAGGCCAGCTTTGTCTGTGGCACACAGTCCGCCGCAGTTCAGCGCGTGCATATTCTGGGCAGCGAAGGCCGGATTGAAATCCTGATGCCGTTTAACCCGATCCCGGAAAATCCAGCGATCATTCGCGTTGCCGGGCAGAAACAGCCGGGCTTTGACGACGCACGCGAAATCAAATTCCCGATTTGCAATCACTATACCCTGCAAGGTGAGTCCGCGACCGCGATCTTTAAAGGCGAAAGCCCGGTCGATTACCCGATCGAAGACGGCATTGCCAATATGCAGATTTTGGATGCCATGGCGCGTTCAGCCAAAACCGGCAGTTGGGAAATGGTTTCTCCACGCTAAGGCCTCCGCCATCAACGCGAACCGTCTCATCAAAGAACAAAAGCCGGGGAAACCCGGCTTTATCTTGCGGGTGCTACCTATCGCCCGACGAAAACGGCATTGTGTGCCTTTAAACGCGGGAACATGAAATCATTAAAGGCCCGAATGCGTGGCACTGTTTGCAAATCACGATGAATCAGCATCCATAAATCGTTATCAAGTCCGTCAATCGGATCGGTTAATATCCGAATATTGCCAAATGCCTTGGCCAGAAAAACCGGCAACACCGCAAGCCCGCCGCCGCCATCAACCAACCGTGCAACATTCAAAAGTGAGTTGCTGCGAAGTGCGACGCGCTGATCTGCAAAATTCTGATCCCGCCAGCGAGCTGCTGCGATGTGGGCCAGTGTTTCATCACATGTGATCCATGGACCTGCCATTGGATCGGGATACTGATCCGATCCGCAGATGACCGATCTGATCGGCCCGATTTGACGCCCAAACAGATTTTCGTTGGGCTGATTGATCGGTCGGATGGCAACATCCGCATCATGACGGTTGAGGTCATAGAACCGATTATCGGTCGTAACATGCAGGGTAATTTCGCCGTAAGCCTCGCAAAATGCGGCAAGATCGGTCGCCAACACACCATGGAGCAATGTATCGGTGGTGGTTAGACGCACGACACCGGATGGGCGGATGTCTTTCCCTGCAAGTTTGCGGGCAAGGACCGCCATTTCATCTTCGAGTTTTTCGGCCGTTTCAACCGCAGCCTGCCCTGATGAGGTTGGCTGATAATCACCCTGCTGGCGCTCAAACAGCTTGGCACCAAGGCGTGTTTCGATATCTGCCATCCGACGAAACAGTGTCGAGTGATGCAAACCAGTTTGTTTTGCGGCCTGCGTTATACTGCGTGCTCTGGCAACGGCCAGCACCAGTTTCAGGTCATCCCACTCAAGCATGTCTGCCATTTCTGCCCACCTCAGTTAATATTCGTATTATTGCACACACTATGTGAAGTATCGCAAATTTACTTTGCACACACGCACATCGATACTGATGCCATCAGCCAACAGAATTCCAGATGGAGATTGGAAAATGACTGCAAAAATAACCCGTAGTGAACTGCAATCTGTACTTGGCAGCGCACAGGCCCCGGTTTTGATCGAAGCCCTTCCGGCACGGTATTATGTCGATGCCCACCTGCCCGGTGCGATTAATATTCCCCATGACGCGATTGATGAAAACATCAAACAAATCCTGCCCGATTTGTCAGCGCCCATTGTGGTCTATTGCGCCAGCGGTCCGTGCAAAAACTCCGGTATTGCACAAACGGCCCTGACCAAACTTGGATATCAGGATGTCCGCGACTATCACGACGGCAAACAGGACTGGCTTGACGCAGGCCTTCCTTTACAGGGGCAAGGTGTGCTTGAAAAAATGGCGTAATCTGGCGTCAGAAAACACTAAAAAACAGGCCAGCATTCCCCCTGCTGGCCTGTTTTTTTTATATCGCTTTTGATCTTCATGGCGGCTTTGGCGTTTACTTGGCAAAGGCCTTTTTCATCCGCTCGATGGCGTCCGCCATTTTGGCTTCTTCCTTGCAGAAACAGAACCGTACGAAGTTACGCACGCCACCGTCTTCGCCCTGATAGAAGGCCGACACAGGAATGGCGACAACGCCGGCTTCCTTGATCATGATCTGGCAAAACTCGACATCATCACAATCATAGCCAAGCGGGCGGAAATCACAGGTGATGAAATAGGTGCCTTGGGAATCAAGCACATCAAACCCGACTTCCTTGAGCCCCTTCATCAGGAAATCACGCTTTGCCTGCATTTCTGCGGTGAAGTTTTCAAAGTATGCGTCGTCCTTGTTCAGGCCATAGGCCACCCCATGCTGCAATCCCGGTGGCACGGTAAAAACAAGGAACTGGTGGGCCTTTTTGATCGGCTCCATCAACCGTGCACAGGCCGTGACATAGCCAATTTTCCAGCCCGTCAGCGAAAATGTCTTACCTGCTGATCCAATCCGCACGGTGCGGTCATGCATCCCCGGGAAGGTCATCAAAGGTTTGTGTTTGCGACCATCAAAGACAAGATGCTCATAGACCTCGTCACACAGTGCGATCACATCATGCTTGATGCACAGATCGGCGATAAATTGCAGTTCATCGTCGCCATAGACCTTTGAACACGGGTTCTGCGGCGAGTTGATCAGGATCAGTTTGGTTTTTTCAGAAAAGGCCGCAGCCAATTCATCGCGCGGCAAATCCCAGTGCGGCGGGGTAACACGGACCAGTTTTGGGATACCACCAGCCAGCTTCACAATTGGAAGGTAGCTGTCATACAGCGGCTCAATCAGGATGACTTCATCGCCCGGAGCGACAAGACCAAGGATCACATCGGCCAGTCCTTCGGTCGCGCCGACGGCAACGAGGACTTCGGTTTTGGGATCAACATCAATGCCATAGAAACGCTTGTTGTGATCGGCAACCGCCTGCAAAAGTTCCGGCACCCCGGCAAGTGGCGGATACTGATTGGACAGTTCCATGGTTGCGCGGGCGGCGGCTTCGCGGATATCGGCCGGGCCATCGGTATCGGGCGCACCTTGCCCCAGATTGATGGCCTGATGTTTCTGAGCCAGTTCGTTCATCACTTCAAAAATCGTGATTCCGCCCGAAGCAAAAAGAGGATTACCGACAAATTCGGTCATGAGGCGTCCTTTTCTTTATGGTCCTGTCACCGGATGGTGGCGCCATGGTTAAGTACGGTGGCGTCCGGCGTTTAATCCCAGATGGCTATCCAACCCTGATGCCATGACTATATACTATATAGCCAGCGATACATCGTATCGACATGATCCGCCGACGCAAAGCCAGCAACAAACATTCTGATTTGGTCCCGTTCAGGACCCCGAAAAGTCCGCAGTCCGGCACCAAGATCGAAAGATCGTCGAGTCACCCGCATCATACGGATTTTTCAGTAAAATTTGATCTGTTATGGCAAATTCTGTCGCATGACGGGGTAAACTTGGCAAGTGTTGATCCGTCTCAGCCCGGCGACGACACGCCGATAACACGGATTTGCATATTTTTTGATCATCTTGCCTAAAACTAAGTCACACCCATCGCAGAAAATGTTAAAAATTTCATGGGTTTTGCTGGGTTTTCATGCAGAGAATCCCTAGAATGCGTTGGCGGACCTGAATTGGCATGGTCCGTGCAAATAGAGAGCGAGCGAAGCATTATGCTTTCCGAGTTCTACGCAACTCTCGCAAAAGCAGAGGGCGCTTAATGAAAAAGATTGAAGCCATCATCAAGCCATTCAAGCTTGACGAGGTAAAAGAGGCCCTTCAAGAGATCGGCCTCAAAGGGATTACCGTCACCGAAGCCAAAGGTTTCGGCCGTCAGAAAGGTCACACGGAGCTGTATCGCGGCGCCGAGTATGTCGTGGACTTTCTGCCGAAGGTAAAGCTGGAAATCGTTGTCGAGGACACGCTTGTCGAGCGTGCGATTGAGGCAATCCAGCAAGCCGCTCATACCGGCCGTATCGGCGACGGTAAAATTTTCGTTTCCTCGCTTGAGGACGCGATCCGTATTCGTACCGGTGAACGGGGCAACGACGCGATCTGATCGGTCTTGTCTGTTATTGAACACCGTACGGTAACTAATTTTGAGTTTTAAAGGGTTGCATCATGTCTGACGCCGCTTCTGTACTTAATCTGATCAAAGAAAAAGGCATCCAGTTTGTCGATCTGCGCTTTACCGATTCCAAAGGTAAATGGCAGCATACTGCGCAGGATATCTGCACGATCGACGAAGACGTCTTTGTTGACGGCATCATGTTCGACGGTTCGTCGATCGCCGGTTGGAAAGACATCAACGAATCCGACATGATCCTGATGCCGGACCCGGCATCGGCTGTTGTTGATCCGTTCACCGCTCAGCCTTGCCTGATCCTGTTCTGCGACGTTATCGAACCGGCCACCGGCCAGGGTTACGAGCGTTGCCCGCGTTCGACCGCGAAACGCGCACTTGCTTACATGCAGTCCGCCGGCATCGGTGACACCGCATACTTTGGTGCAGAACCAGAATTCTTCCTGTTTGACGACGTCCGCTGGACCACCAGCCAGGACAGCATGGCCTATGCGCTTGACTCCGAAGAAGGTCCGTACAACACCGGCACCGAATTCGAAGGCGGCAACCGTGGCCACCGTCCGGGTCCGAAGGGCGGTTACTTCCCGGTTCCACCAGTTGATTCGGCAAACGACATCCGTGCCGAAATGGTGAACTACATCAACGAAATGGGCGTGCGTTGCGAAAAGCACCACCATGAAGTTGCACCGTCGCAGCACGAACTGGGCATTGCCTTTGGCACCCTGATCGACCATGCAGACGCGATCCAGATCTATAAATATTGCATCCAGATGGTTGCACACCAGTATGGCAAAACCGCAACCTTCATGCCGAAGCCTGTCTTTGGTGACAACGGTTCTGGCATGCACGTGCACCAGTCGATCTGGCACGAAGGCAAACCACTGTTTGCTGGCAACGGCTATGCCGATCTTTCTGACACAGCCCTTTACTACATCGGCGGTATCATCAAGCACGCCAAAGCACTGAATGCTTTCACCAACCCGACGACCAACTCGTACAAACGTTTGGTTCCGGGCTTTGAAGCACCGGTTCTGCTGGCATATTCGGCACGTAACCGTTCGGCTTCTTGCCGTATCCCGTACACTGCGTCGCCGAAAGGCAAGCGTGTTGAGATCCGCTTCCCGGATGCCCTGGCAAACCCGTATCTTGCATTCACCGCAATGCTGATGGCTGGTCTTGACGGCATCCAGAACAAGATCCATCCGGGCGATGCCATGGACAAAAACCTCTATGACCTTCCGCCGGAAGAGCTCAAAGACGTTCCGACCGTTTGTGGCTCGCTGCGCGAAGCACTTACCAGCCTCGATGCAGACCGCGAGTTCCTGAAAAAAGGCGACGTGATGACCGACGACCTGATCGATGCATACATCGGTTTGAAAATGGAAGAAGTCATTCGCTTCGAACAGTCCCCGCACCCGGTCGAATTCGACATGTACTACAGCGCATAATCCTTTCACCCGAAAGGACGACGCCAAAGCGAAACGCCCGGTCATCACGACCGGGCGTTTTCTTTTCGACTAAAACAAAAATGAGCAGCGCCTTGCGCACGTTTTCACACATCAGACCAAGGTCTGCGCACCCTACTCGACATCATCCTGATGAATTTCGGGTTCAAGGGCTGGACTATAGAGACAGCTTTGCGCTTTTCCGGAGTTTTTGGCCTCGTACATTGCCTTGTCCGCACGGCGGAGCTGTTCACTCATATCGCTGTTTCCGCCCGCGAATACAGAAAAGCCGATTGAAGCCGAAATACCGCAATCATGCTCTTGCCAAATGAACGGCTTTGTCATTTCCGCAAGGATGTCATCTGCCATCTTGGTCATTTCGTCTTCTGTGCCCTTGTTGATGAACAACAGGCAAAACTCATCCCCGCCAAGACGTGCGACTTCATCAGCACGCCGCGAGACACGTTTTAGCCGCTTGGCCGTTTCTACCAGCACCCAATCCCCCGCAGCATGCCCCTTGGTATCATTCAGATTCTTGAACCCATCCAGATCTAGAATAAAGATCGATGCCGGTGTATCTGTTCCGCGTAAAACGGCTTCGCACTGATCAAGTTTTTGCATGAACCGCGCGCGGTTCGCCAAACCGGTCAATTCATCATTATTGGCTTTGTTCTGAAGTTCGCGCGCGGCGTGCTTTTGCTTGGTGATGTCACTTGTCCACCACAGAACGGCTTCTTCACCTTCGAACGTCAGCGGCTCAAGCGACGTCTTTAACCATCGGGCTTCTGACATGCCAGGCCGCCGCAATCGCAACTCGACATCTTTCAGTTCGCCAAGCATGTCCATGTCTTTAAGCGACTGCTTACGGTAGCGTTCTGACAGCAAAATGGAATCAGTTGGGTCTTTGACCTCGGTGATATCAAGCAGGGTTTCAAATGTACGGTTAAAGAAGCGGAAAACACCGTCATCACGATTTGAGATCGCAACCCCGACCGGTGCACTTTCAAGAAGCCCCGTCAAACGCTGGGTTGCTTGTGCAACCTCTGTCTGGGCCTTTTTAAGCGAACTGACATCAATCAAGGATCCGATTGTGCCTGCGATGGCGCCACTTGGTGCCTTAAGACTTGATGCGGCAAATAAAGCGACGCGTTCCTGATCGCCAAGCATGAAGGCAATTTCATCACGCACCTGACCTTCTTGCTTTAAAAGCGGTGTTTCGTGGTCGGTGACCGTCTTATTGAGGCCTTCCGGGGCTATTTTGCTGAACTTTGCCCCGATGACATCTTCCGGCTTTTGTTCGAAAAACGCGGCGAAGGCCCCATTGCAGCGGCTGATCACCCCATCAAGGTTTTTGATGTAAACTGGCGTGGGCAGGACATCAATCAGGTGCTGAATGAAGATTTTGTGGTCGGCCAGTGCCTTGGCAAGTTCCTGCGCCTTGCCAGCATCGCGCAAAACAAGTGCTGTCGTATCTGACGGACCCTGGGCGCAATGCCACGTGAATGTCTTGCCGGACAACCGAAATCCGGGCAAATCGGCCTGCTTACCTGCTGAAATACTTGCCAGTGCATCACGCACGGCGCCAACACCATCGCCACTGACGAATTCACCATTCTTGGCAAGATAGGCAAGGAACTGTTTAATTTCTGTTCCTACCCGCATAACGGACTTGGCATCTTCAAGATACGTTGCCGCAGCCGGGTTGGCATGCACGACCTTAAGACTGGATCGTTCAAGAAGAATAAGACTATCGCGCGACAATGCCGCCGTCGCAGTAACTTCAGGACTTATTGACAATACACCCGTAACGCCGAAATACGGCGCACTCCCACGTTGGTATTTTCAGTGATGCCCCAAACCCAGCAGACCTTGTTTTTCGGTCTTTGTCTTTATGCGCAAGCCATTACATATACAGAAGAATAAGTCATTATAATTCTTATGGAGAGGTATAATCAACTATGATTTTGCCGCCGAAACCGGCAGATCGATATAACCACGGTCGATGCAATGTTCCAGCTCACGCGCAGCAGCCAGCATTTCCTGATAGGTTTCACGAAGATGCTTTAGCTTGGCAAGTTCTTCCTCAGTGGGATGCTGGTCGGTACGGTCTGCACTTAATTTGAACGCGTACTTCAGGTATTCCGCACGCAAACGGGCGACCGTAATCATCAGTGGCACGGCGTTTTCAACCGACATATCGGGAATTGCCGGACTAATGATCTCGTGATTAATTTCGCGAAGCACATGTTCCATGCCCATCATGAAACGGCTTTTGCTGCGAGCTGCATCCTGCGACATGACCTATACTCCTTAAGCCATAAGGGTCTAATTCTGACGTAAGTATCACGCCGGAAAGTAAAAACTCCAATAACAGTTTACCACCAACGGTCGCATTAATCCCGCGCTGTGTTGTGGGGACAAAACTGATCGTAACTTGCAGGCACGCGCCAACCGCGCTAGACGATGGATCAACAGTTTTTCAAAAACAGGAATTTGATCATGGAAGCACGGGTAAAGTGGCTTGAGAACCTGACCTTCACAGGCACCAGCGGCAGTGGCCACGGTGTTGTCATGGATGGCGACCGGGAAAATGGCTTTGGTGCCAGCCCGATGGAAATGCTTCTTCTGGGCCTTGCCGGATGTTCGTCAATTGATGTCGTTCATATCCTTAAAAAAGGACGCGAGAACGTTCTGGATGTGCAAACCGATGTCAAAGCCGAACGTGCTGAAACAGATCCTAAGGTTTTCACCAAGATTCACCTGCATTTCAAGGTGAAGGGGGATAACCTGAACGAAGCTAAAATCGGTCGGGCTGTTGAATTATCTGCGGAAAAATATTGCTCTGCCTCGATCATGCTGTCCAAGGCGGCAGAGATCACCCATAGCTGGGAAATCATGGAATAACCAAGACGCACCATGATATCTCGGTGCCGAAAGTCGACATACTTTCAAAGCGGTCTGATAAAGGCCGCTTTTTTTGTTGCTCGCACATGATCGATGCCCGCATTAAGGTTGCAGTTGATCAACACACTCGCCCCAGTTCTGGAGATGCCCCATGTCCGTCCGTCACGCGATAGGATTACGACTTTGTTCCATCAGTATCGCAACCGGCCTGCTTGCGGGAGCAAGCACAATACAGGCCGCCAACGCCGATGCCCTTTCCCCATCTGGCATGGCCGTTCAGGCCCCCTCGCCTGATGGTGCATTTCCTGCTTATGTCAAAAACACCCGCAGTCAAATTCGCACGGTGTTGGAAAGCACACGTTTCGCCGATGAAAAACAGCCGTTTGGATCGTTCGGTCTGGATGAAGTCGTTGAAATGCGGGCACCTTACGACATTGCACCAGACCGAAATTCCTGTACGGACGGTGACGTCACCTTATCGCGTGGCGAAAATCTGGGCTTTGTCATGGTCCATGGGCTTACGGACAGTCCATATTGGTTAAGTGATGTGCGCGATGTGTTACGCGATAAATACCCGTGCGCATCGTTCCATGGTGTGTTGTTGCCTGGGCATGGCACGGTTCCCGCCGACCTTATGGACGTTGCGTATCAGGACTGGATGGATACGGTTAAGTTTGGCGTTGAATCGTTTGGCCCGGAAATCGAACAGATCATTCCCATCGGCTTTTCAACCGGTGCGGCCCTGATTGGGCGTTACTATGATATGGCTGATCACGATGATCGCCTGAACGCTCTTGTCATGCTATCGCCCGGCTTTTCTGCACGCAGCGGCATGGCATGGCTCACCCCCTATGTCCGCTATGTCAAAGACTGGGCGGGCAAGGGTGAAAACAATGATCCGGGGAAATATGGTTCGATGGCGATGAATGGTGCGGCAGAGTTTCATTTGCTCACCTCTCCCTATCGCGATGGATCAATTGGCACTGTCGACATTCCGGTATTCGTTGCGGTCAGTTCGGATGACCAAACCATCGACCCGCTTGTCGTACTTGATTTCTTCTGTGAAAAGGTGACTGTCCCAAACCGTCATATGGTCTGGTATCAAGGGGAAATCGAAATCCCCGACGAACAAACCCAATGTGACGGTATTGACGTTGTTAAGTCTGCAAATGCGGACTTCAGAACGTTAAACCATGCTCATACCGGCATTACTCTCTCGCCGAACGATCCTGTTTACGGGCTTGATGGCATACATCCTGATTGCGGTCACTATGACAACAAAGAAGACAAGGAAACCTGTCAAACAGCACCCGATGCAGTTTACGGTGAACGCAACCTTGTTGACGGCGCAACACCCGGAACCCTGCGACGTGCGACGTTCAACCCGGATTTTGACACCATGATGGAGAAAATCATGCATTTCATCGCGGTGTCACGTGCCCCGGCGACCCCAAATCCCGTAGAATAGATATGCGGTTTTGACGTCGGCTTGAACGGAACTTGAGACAGGCATTTGAATGAATTTCTCCCTGCATCACGTAACCAATAAAGATGGCGTGCGGTTACGCTATGGCATAAGCCCGCCTTCTCGGGATAATTTGGATGCCTATGTCCTTATTCTGCAGGGGCGCGGCGAATATATCGAACGATACCAAGAAACTGCCGAGGACCTGACCCAACGCGGGTTGGGCTGCGTCACGTTTGATTTCCGCGGGCAAGGTGGTTCTGATCGCGCGACGTCAGATCCCATCATGGGCTATATCAAAGATGTCATGGAGTATGTGTCTGATACCGCGTGTATTATGGCCCATATCAAAGATCAGCATGACATAACGTGCCAAATGCTTTTAACCCATTCGACGGGCGGGCTCGTGGCCATGAAGATGCTACTATCGCAACCAGATCTTTGGAAAAGTGTTGTGATGTTGGCGCCGTTTTTTGGCATGGGAGGCCCGGATTGGCTGGCGCTTGCGGCACAGTTCTTATCCGCCAGCCTATGCCGATACGGTTTTGATCAGCAATACCTTCCGGGTCAAAAGGCATTGTCACCGCTGAATGCATTTGAGCCGGAAAACCTTTTAACGTCTGATGCCGAACGATATGCTCGCAATGTTGCGCTGCTGACAGCTAAGCCAGACCTTGTCATCGGCGGCGTTTCTGCAGGGTGGCTTGATGCCTGTTTTCGTACTCAGGCCAACCTCATGGGCAAACTTGCGGCATCTGCAGACGCCATGAGCCTCCCCCCTATCACCATGGTTCTCGCTGGCAACGATCAGGTTGTGTCAAACACCACGACAAATGACCTTTTTGGCAACCATCCCAATGTGACCATGTGCGAAATTCCCGAAGCCCGGCATGAAATCCTGCAAGAGCAGGACTATCTTCGCGACCAATTCTGGGCAGCATTTGATTTGCATGTTTCACGCCATCATGCCGAGTGGCTTTCAACCGCTGGCTGACATCCCAAACAACTCACCGGGATGACGTGCTGATTTCTACCCCGTCAAAGCGCATTTTTCGAAATGCACTTGGCGCCACGCCACGATGACGACGGAACTGACGGTTAAAGTGTGACAGATTCTGAAAACCGGCTTCCTCCGCTACGCAATAAATCGGCATATCTGATGACAGCAACAGACTGACCGCACGCCCAAGCCGCAACCCCATCAGATAATCCTGAATATTTGTGCCCATATGGCGCTGAAAAAAGCGCCGCAATGTGCGTTCGCTCATACCTGCATTTTGTGCGATCACACGACTGTTGACGGGCTCGACATAGGCACCATGCAATTGATCAAGCACCTTGCCGAGCCGACTGGTATCGTCGCGACCCGGAACATCGGCATTAAACCGATCAGAGGCCAATGGTTTCAGGTCTTTGGCTTCAATCAAAGTGCGCAGCACTTCGATTAAAAGCACAAGCTGATCTGCCGGTTTTCCCTGATCAAAATTTGTTGCAAGCTTGGCCACCTTACGCGCAATTTTTGAATCGAACTTCACTCCACGCCGCGACAGAAGCAGGATTTCTCCCAGCGATGATAATTCGGGGATGGTTTTGCAGATCGAATTGATCCAGTCCACCGTGAACCAGAAAACAAACGCCTGATGCCCCTTACGCCGTCCCTTAACCTGAAGGGCTGCGTCATGAGCACGCATACCACCCGGCGTTACCGACGGTGGGCCGGCATTTTTTGAGTGCCATGTGTGGGGTAAATTCGGCCCCAATAGAACCAAGTCATCCTCGCCATACGTCCCGATATGGTCGCCCACGTATCGCTGTCCATGGCTGCCTAGCGTCAGGGTTAATTCATATTCCGGATGGAAATGCCATTCGAACGGAATTGCTTCCAAATTACGGTGCAATCCCTTCCAAGACCGGTCTGCTGCGATCTGGACATGCTCAAACAGCAATTTCATTTAAATACCAATCACGCTTATACGGCATATATATCTAAGAATATTGACCGAATAGTATCAGTATTTGTCCGTGCTGTCAGTGGGCAAATTCCCGGGTCAGAGGTTAGAATTCAACCTGTCACAAACAAAGTACTCGGGAGATACCGCAATGTCGATGCTGGCAAACGCCCCAATGTCAAACACCCCCAATGCCGATCGTCCCGGCAATGCGTCGGTTAAGGAGGTTCGTGGTGCACAGTTGCGCGACCTTGCAAAAACGTTACCGCTTCGCGTTTTATCCGAGGATGATTTTACCCATTGGCAGACCTATGGCTATGTCGTCGTGCCAAATGCGGTTCCGGATGAACAGGTCCGTGCAACCCGCGATTTCCTGTGGGAATTTCAGGAAATGGACCCGAATGATCCGGCCAGTTGGAGCCGGCCGCAAATGCGCGATCATGCAATGACCGAACTGAACAATTCAGGCATGGTCGAAGTCTATAATCATCAAACACTTTGGGACAACCGTCAGACACAGCGCGTTTACGACGCCTTTGTTGATATTTGGGATCGAACTGATCTTTGGGTGTCGATTGATCGTGCCAACCTGAACACGCCCAATACCGGTAAACGTGCATTTGACGGCTTCATTCACTGGGATGCAGATACGACGGCCGATCCTTTGCCAATTAATGTGCAGGGTGTTTTATCGCTGGTTGATACCACCGACGATATGGGCGGCTTTCAATGCGTGCCTGATTTATTTGCCAATTTTGAGCAATGGCGCAAAACGGCACCATCAGGTCGCGACCCGTTCCGCCCGGATATGGACAGCATCCCCTATGAACCAAAGCGCATAGCGATGAAGGCTGGCGATCTTGTGATTTTCAACAGCTTGCTGGCGCATGGCATTCGCGCCAACCGGTCGGATCAATCACGTATTGCACAATATATCTCGATGGCACCGGCAACGCCCGAGGAACAGGACCTTGTCGACTGGCGGGTCAAAAGCTGGTCCGAACGTCTTCCCGCCCGCGGCCATGCCTTCCCAGGTGATCCACGCAACTGGGAACAAACCCGCTATGACCGGGCAAACCTGACGCCGCTTGGCGAAAAGATTCTGGGGAAAACGCGCTGGTAATCCCACCCTGCACGCATCATTTAAAAAGCACCCTTCTGACAGGGCGCTTTTCATTTAGGACAGAACTCACCTTGCTGTCATAGGCAGCAGAAACGTGGTCAAAGCTTTGCGATCAGCAAAGCTTTGGTATCGTCATCGACAAAGGCCGCCTCAAGGGCCGTTCGGGTAATGCCAAGAAGTTCCGCATCACTGAACCCGAAATCATCCCGCGCACACTGATATTCATCGGCCAAACTTGTGTGGAAGAACGGCGGATCGTCAGATCCCAGCGTCACCTTGACGCCAGCCTCATAAAGTTTACGCAACGGATGCGCCGCGAAATCGGGATAAACCGAAAGTGCGATGTTTGATCCCGGGCACACCTCAAGAACGATGCCACGCTTAACAAGGGTCTCAACCAGTTTCGGGTCTTCGATTGAGCGAACACCATGCCCAATTCTGGTCACTGGCAGTTTATCAATCGCATCCCAAACACTTTGCGGACCTTGAACCTCGCCCGCATGGGTCGTGCAGCCAAGACCGCCATCTGCCGCAACCTTGAATGCCGGGTAAAAGGTTTCTTGCGAAAACATGCTTTCATTACCGCCCATGCCAAAGCCAACGACATAGGGGTGCCCGCATGCAACGGTGTCTTTGGCGACATCAACGGCAATGTCACCGCCAACATGGCGCACGCAGGTCATGATGATCCGGCCAATGATGCCGCACTCCTTTTCTGCACGATCAATGCCATCAGCAACCCCGTCAAGGTGATCATCAAACGAAATCCCGCATTCAGCCGCATGGGTTGGTGAACAGAACAGCTCGACATAAAGCGCACCTGATTTGGCCTGCTCGGTCAGATAGAAATGCGTCAGATCGGCATAATCTTGCTTCGTGCGGATCGCGGCACTTGCCTTATCAAAACTCTTGAGAAACTCGGGGAAATTCGACCAGATATACCGATCCTGATCATCATAAATCCCAGAAGGCAACGTAAGGCCATTTCGCTTGGCAAAGGACCGTACAAGCGACGGCGTCATCGCACCTTCAAGATGCAAGTGCAGCTCTGCTTTTGGGATTTTACGGGTCATTTGGGCGCTCCGGCATTTTCGGGTTTCTTGATCTTGCAAGAAACCTTTCTACCCCGAAAGCCCCAATGACGTCACGCCGCAAACGTTTTGCGGGTCGATTTCTTATCTGCTTTTTTATCAGGCACTGCGATGTCGGCAACCAGATCGGCCAGTGGCCCGATAAAGGGCTCAAACCGTTGCCACTTGCCAAGGGAATCCTTATTAATCGGGCGACGCACCTGTATCATGCTTGCAGTTGTCGATGTCTTACCGTCGCGATAGAATTCAAGACATTGCTCATGCCAGTCCAATCCGCAGTGAGCGAGATAATCCTTGGCAACAGATTCGGGATTTGCGACCAGCTCTTCATAGCGCAGGTCATAAAGCATCCCGTGTTGATCGGTTTCAAAGAACACGTTCATCAGAGTATTATAGTCACGATAGTAATCGGCTAAATCACCAAGATCATCAGCAAAGCGCATCGGCACAGCAAACGGCGTTGTATAGATAGAAAGACACGTCGCCAGAGGATGACGATGCGTGTGAATGATCGGCGCCTCTGGAAATATCCTGCGGATCGCTTCTAACCGTAAAAAGTTAGCAGGTGTCTTGTTGGCAACACATCGCGCATCCGGGGCATAGGCCTTCATCGCCACAAGATAGCGTTTGCGAATTTCAGCGATGTTTTTCTTAGTCAACCGCGCAACCTGCTCAGCAATGGAGTAACGACCTACGACCTCAGTCAAAATCCGTGCAAGGTCGCCAATTTCGCCCGCGGCATAGACATCTGGGTGCGCCCCAAGAATCCGCTCGCACAGAGTGGTTCCCGATCTCGGCATGCCAACAATAAAGATCGGCATGGGCCCATCTTCTTTCTCTGCCGAGACGTCTTTGACATCGCCAAGATCGACGGTGACGTTATCGCGCGCCAATTCTGCGATACGCTTCATTTCGTGAAACTCTGCGACCATGTCAATTGGTCGTGCTCTGCGGTTTGCATCATGTCCGGTTTGATACCAGTCGAATGCCGACTTCATCTTGCCATCGGCCTCATCCATCCGCGCCAACGCGAATGACGCCTTATAAACCTGTCCCGCATCGTTTTGCGGGTTAATGGCAATCTCAGTCAGAACCTCGCGTGCGTTTTCCGGCATGGATTGCGGGCGCATAAATGAAATGATGATAAAAGGCTGCGCCCCTGCATCAGGAAAATCATGGATGATTGCAAGACTGGTTGAAACGGCTTTTTCAACTTCCCCAGCAATCGCATAACTGGACGCCAACAGTTCACGTAACGCCCTGTTTTGGGGTTGCTTTTGGGTGATATTTTCAAGTAATGGAAACGCTTTTTCATGCTCTTCTTGATACAGATAAATCCGCGCTAAAAGTGTTTGCATGTCTCGATAGCACGGGCCAGACGGTGCCGTGTTTTCCAGAAGTTCAATTGCCTGAGCCAGTTTTGGCGCATAACTGCGCCCCGGACTTAACTTGCATTGGTGACGGAAAATGACATCCGCAAGCATCAAGGCGAAAACGGAATGCTGCGGCGCGGCGCGATGGCGTTCTTCCATCACCGACTCGACTGAACTAAAGTCATTTGTAATATAAGCATATTGCAGAAGATTCTGCGATATAGGCCCAAAAAAACGGTCATTCGGAAGTAATGTGCGGAAGATACGTCGTAATCTCTGCCCGGCCTGCAGAGGGTTCTTTCCCTGCATCTCGCTCACAGCAGTCATGACCTGTATATCGGTCCGTTTTGGGTGCAGCCTTAGAATCCGGGCACCAATTTTGGCCGCCTTGTCAAACTCGGCGACCGACATTGCCAATTTTAAATCCTGTGCAATGTCCGCTTTTACCTGCGTCATTTACGTGTCCTTGGTGCGTAAAATATTACAAACGCCCCCTCCCCAAGTACCGGGCGACTATAAGTCATTTACATAACACTGCACAGCACAAATATATGTATTACTACGTATGGTCACGTAAATGTGAGTGCGCCATCATTTCATGCGACACGACAGGAGCACCGACGAAGATCATCAAACATCCAACGACGATGGTCCGCGTTACCTCCATTTTGCCAAAGACGATGGTCCGCGTTACCTCCATTTTGCCAAAGACGACACGCAAAATTATGCTGAGCAGCGCCCTGCCTACTGCAATCGATCCGACAAAGTTTTTTTTGATTTTTGTGTGGTTAGATGTCACCCAACTGATCGGGTAGTTGACTGAGCATCCTGACTGGAGGATGCCCAAAGCGACGCGAGAATGCGCGCGAGAACGCGCTTTGATCGGTAAACCCGACCTGTGATGCCACTACCCCGATTGAGGTGTGATCATCAGAACCAAGCAATAATTGGCGTGCTGCAAGCAAGCGTTGCTCGGTAAGCCAGCGCATCGGCGTTGTGCCAAGATATCGCTGAAAACTGACAAAGAAGCTGCTTTCCGACTGAACCGCAACAGCAGCCATATCCCCAACCGTAATCGGGTCGGCCATTCTCACGTTGGCCCAATCGAGAACGCGTTGCAAACGGGATGGCAAAACACTAGGACCAATCGACATTTAATTGCAGGGATTCCCAAAGCAGCCC
>TARA_R110000796_G_scaffold82691_2_pt1 | contig 58325 bp, 57 predicted proteins | sample TARA_R110000796 | Tara Oceans TARA_R110000796 (sample SAMEA4397815) | marine metagenome | biome: Polar Biome; feature: [SRF] surface water layer (ENVO:00010504); material: water (ENVO:00002006), including particulate matter (ENVO:01000060) such as... | depth 5 m
GGTGCCGGGCAGGGCTGCCCAGGACACGCCACGAGTACCTCCCTGTAGGCTCGGATTTGGCCGTCCCTGGCCAAATACGGTCCTGGGCAGCCCTGCCCGGCACCTCGCTGGTGCGAAGAGGCCACCGCCACGGGTCGGAATAGGGCCTTGTGGGAGCGGGCCCTGCCCGCGAAAGGGTGGCTTCAGCCACCCGGCGGGATACCAGAGACGTTGTTGGCGCCCTCGTTCAAAGGTGTGGTGTTACCCGCCGCTCCAGGTGCTTGAGGAAACGCTCGCTGTCCATCTCGCCCAGCACGCGGGATTCGGGCACCTCTTCGCCGTCGGGGGCGAAGAACACGAAGCTGGGCAGGCCGAAGATGTCGTAGTCGGCCATGATGTTCTGGTTTTCCTGGTTGATCTCGGTGATGTCGACCCGGTAGAGGTCGTAGCCGGCCATGGCGTCGAGCACGCGCGGGTCGCTGAGGGTGGTGTCTTCCATGACCTTGCAGGCCACGCACCATTCGGCGAAGAAATCCACCAGCACCGGTTTGTCGGCGTCGGCGGAGCGGGCCAGGGCGTCGCGCAGGCCCTGGCGGCCGTCCACGTCGATCCAGGGGCCGTGCTGGCCGTCGTCCGCCGTGGCGGCGGTGTTGTCGCCGCCGGCCTGGCCGCTGCTTTCGGTTTGCGGCTGGGTGAGGGGTTTGAGCGGCTGCCAGGGGTCGCTGCCGCCGCCGGCGGCGCCCACCACCATGATCGCGCCGTACAGGGCCAGCACCAGGGCGAGGCCCCGTTTCAGGCGCGAGCCGCCTTCGCGGACCGGCTCCAGGGCGCCCAGCTGCACACCGTACACCGCCGCCAACAGCCCGTAGAAGGCCAGCGTCAGGGTGTCGCTGACGATGCGGTCGAGCAGCCAGATGGCGACGCCCAGCATGACGACCCCGAAGAAGCGTTTTATGTCTTCCATCCACTGGCCGGCGCGGGGCAGGAAATGGCCGCCGCCGGTGCCGAAGATGATCAGCGGCACGCCCATGCCCAGGGCCAGGGCGAACAGCGAGGCGGCGCCGGTGGCGGCGTCGCCGGTGCCGGCCACGTAGAGCAGGGCGCCGGCCAGAATCGGGGTGACGCAGGGAGAGACCACCAGGGCGGAAATCACGCCCAGCAGCACGGCGCCGCCCAGCCCGCCGCGACCGCTGGCCCCGGCGTTGTTGAGCCGGTTGCGCAGCCGCTCCGGTAGCTGAAGCTCATAGAGCCCGAACATGGACAGCGCCAGCAGCACGAAGATCACCACGCTGGTGAGGATGGCCGCCGGCTGCTGGAGCAGAAACTGCAGGTTCAGGCCGGCACCGAACACCGCCACCAGCAGGCCGGCCAGGGTGTACGGCACCGCCACGCCGAGCACGTAGGCGCAGCTGAGAATAAAGCCGCGGCGGGCGCTGGAGTCGCTTTGCCCGGCAATGATGCCCGACAGGATCGGCACCATGGGGAATACGCAGGGGGTGAAGGCCAGCAGCAGGCCGCCGGCGAAGAACAGCACCACGATCAGCCCCAGGTTGCGATCGTGCATCCAGCTGTTGAAGGCGTTGGCATCCTCGGACAGCAGAATGCTGAAGAAGCCGTCCTCGTTGCCGGGCACGCTGGTCGCTGCGCCTTCGCTTATTGAGACGTCGGTGGCCGCCGGGGCGCCGGCCGCCGGTGCGCCGGCCGCCGGTGCGCGCTCCGGGCCGGGCGCGCTGAACGAGAAGGTGCGGACCTCCGGCGGGTAGCACAGCTTGTCCTCGATACAGCCCTGGTACTGCACTTCCAGCTCGGTGTCGGCCAGCGGCACGCTGTCCAGCGGCAGACGCACGTCGAGCTGGCCGAAGAACACGTTGACGTCGCCGTAGATTTCGTCGGTCTTGGCCTCGCCGGCGGGCAGTTCCAGGTCGTCGAAGTCGTCCAGCAGGTTGCCGTTGGCGTCGCGCAGGGTGAAGTCGAGACGGTGGCGGTAGAGGTAGACCCGGTCGAGCAGGCTGAAGCTGACCAGCAGCTGCTGGCGGTCCCAGTCCGCGTCGGGCACCACCTGGATCGCTTCGTCCACATTGGGCAGGCGGTCCTGGCCGCCGCCGAACGGTTCATTGCCGCCGCCCAGAGACAGCGCCGAAGCCGTTGTGGCCAGGATCAACCCTGCTGTCAGCATCAGCAGCCGCAATGCCGGTCCGCGAAAAAAGCCTGTCATGCGTTCCTCCCAATCAGTCCCTGCTTGGATACTCCCGGTGCCAGGAGGTTCCGGCAGCCTGGCGGTGCCGTCTTAAGACAACGTTAAGGCGGCGTCGCCAGACTCGCACGCCCGGCGTGGAGCGGGCATTCTCCACCGATCCTTCCGGCGACGCAAAGTGGCGGTTTGGAGGGGCGGGGATCCACGCTTATAGTGCCATGGAGGCGGAACAGGACCGGTGAAGATGCGCATTCTTCTGGTGGAAGACGATGCTTTATTGGCGGACGGACTGCGGCGGGCGCTCCGGCATGATGGCTATACGGTGGACCATCTTGAGCGGGGGAATCTGGTGTTGCCGGCGTTGCGCGACGGGCATTTCGATGCCGTGCTGCTGGACTTGGGGTTGCCGGGCCTGGATGGTCTGGCGGCGCTGCGGCAAGCACGGCGTCATCAGCACGATGTGCCGGTGATTATCATCAGCGCCCGAGACCAATTGGATGATCGTATTGTCGGGCTGGACAGCGGTGCCGATGATTATCTGATTAAACCGTTTCCGATGGAGGAGCTGCGCGCCCGACTGCGCGCTTGTCTGCGGCGACAGAGCGAGCCGGTGCGACGAGTGCTGACAGTGGGCGATATGATCCTGGACCTGGATTGTATGGCGCTGACGCGCGACGGTGAGCAGTTGACGTTGCCGCGCCGGGAAATGGCCTTGCTGGTTGAATTGGCTGGTCATCCCGGTCGCGTTTTCACCCGCGCTTATCTGGAGCAGGCGCTTTATGGGTGGAGCGACGAAGTGGAAAGCAATGCTTTGGAAGTTCATGTCCACCATCTGCGCCGCAAGCTCGGCAGTGACGTGATTCGCACCGTGCGCGGCGTCGGTTATTGCCTGGTGGTCCCGGACAGCCAGGGCGCGACGCCATGATGTTCTCCATACGTCGTTTTCTGATGCTGACTCTGCTGGCGGTGATTCTGGGCGGCGGCTTGTTGCTCGGTTGGGGGACTTATCGAACCCTCCATCACGAGCTTGACGAGCAATACGACGCGGAATTGGTGCAAAGCGGGCGCCTGATCGCTTCGTTTTGGAGTGAGGGTGAAGTGCCCGACCCGGCGGCGGTGGCGTTGGCCCCCGAGGAGCATCGCTACCAGCGCTATTTTATTTATCAGCTTTGGCAGCGCAGCCAACTTGTGCTGGGCAGCGCCGGCGCGCCGGATAAACCGTTGATACCGCTAACCGACAGCAACCAGCGGCGTCTTTTGGTCGAGCGTAATGGCTGGCATGTCTACGGCATCGCCTTACCGGGTGAGCGCTGGGTGGTGGTGGCGGAAAGCGACGCGGCGCGCCATTCCTTGGGGCGTAACATGGCCGGTACGGTGCTGGCGCCCTATTTGCTCAGCGTGCCATTGGTGCTGATCCTGGTGGCTTTGGCGATTCGTTGGGGGCTGTGGCCGCTGACCCGCCTGGCGCGGGCGGTGACGGCCCGCCATGAAGATAATTTGACGCCGCTTCGTCATCGCCGCGTGCGTGAGCTGGCGCCGCTTACCCAGGCGATTAACGCCTTGTTGGCGCGGCTGGTGGAGACGCTTGAGCGAGAAAAGCGCTTCACCGCCGACGCCGGCCATGAGTTGCGGACGCTGTTGATGGCGTTGCGCCTGCACGCCGATAACGCCGTGGAGTTAAGCGACCCGGAGGACGTGGCGGCGTCGATGTCTCAGTTGCGGCGCGCGATTGACCGGGCGTCGCGTACCGTTGAGCAATTGATGGTGCTCAGTCGGCTGGACCCTCGGAGCGCACCACGTACGGATGAGTACTGCGATGGCGCGGAGGTGGCCCAGGAGGTGCTCGCGATAGTGGAGCCTCTGGCGATGCAGCACGGCCATCAGGTGACGTCGGTGCTGGCACCGGGATTGTCGATTTCGATACCCGCGGAAATGCTGCAGATGGTGCTGCGTAATCTGCTCGATAATGCTTGCCGTTATTCACCGCCGGCTTCCCGGCTGGCGTTGTCGGGGTATCGCGATGGCGGCGAAATAGTGTTCGTGATCGCCGACGGTGGTCCGGGTTTGACGCAAACACAGCAGCAACGTTTTTCCGGCCGCTTCAGTCGTGGTCGCCATGATGTTCCCGGTGCCGGCCTGGGGTTGTCCATCGTCCAGCGTATTCTCGATTTGTACCACGGCACCCTGTGCTTCCAACTGCCGGCTCCCGACCGGCCTGCTGCCGCTGAAGTTCGCCTCCCCGCCGCCTGACGCCGCTGACGATTTCGCTGTTCAGATTGCCTTAAGTATTTCCCCGCACGCTGTGTGTGTCTTCAACGGCACCGCTACGGTGCGGGAGGTTTGATGGGGCACTGTTTTATTGCCGACGGTTGGGGCGCGTTGTTGCGGCGTCATGACCTGGATACGTTCGAGGCGCTTTGGCGTTTGCCGGAGCAATGGGTCGAGCCGCCCAATGTCCGCCGTGGCGGTTGGAGTGGCGTGACCCGGATGACCCTGGAAGGTGTCACGCTGTACGTGAAGCGGCAGCAGGGCCAGCGCCGCCGTTTTGCCCATCGTCCCTGGTGCTCCCGCCCGACTTACTACCATGAGTTTCTGGCGCTCAACCGGTTGTCCCGGTTGGGGGTGCCGGTGGTCGAGTGGTTGTTGTACGCCGAGCAAGACGGCGCCGCGATTCTGGTGACCCGGGCTCCGTCCGGTTTTGTCGACCTGAAAACACTCTCCGAGATGTCGAATGGCCCCCGCCTGCAGGCGGGGGCATCACGGCTGGGAGACGCCCTGGCGCGTATGCACGCCTTGCGCTGGCAACACGGCGCCTGCTATCCCGCGCATTTTCTGATCCATCCGGAAACCCTGGCGGTGCGGATGCTGGACCTTGAACGCTGTCGACGGCGGCGCTCGCGCATGGCGGCGTCGACTGCGGATCTGGACCAGTTGACGCGCCGCGCCGGATTCCTCCCGCCTCCCGTCTTGGCGCGCATCGTGGACGCCGCCACCGCGGCCGCCCGGCCGGTTGCAGCCCGGATTTTTTGATGCCTCGTCGCCTTTGGAGTACCCAACCCGATGAATAATCTCAGTACCGCCCCTTCCCGTGAACGCGTTAAATCCGACCCGCAAAGCGTGGCCGCTTATCGGCGACGCAAGCCCGCCAAACATCGGGCCGAGATGGCTTTGGTGGCCCGCACCATGCCGGTGTTACCCGCTGGCGAGCGGGTTCTGGATGCGCCCTGCGGGGCCGGCCGGTTGAGCCTTTGGATGGGCCGGCAGGGGTGGCGCGTCAGCGCCACGGATCTGGGCGCCGCCGCCGTGGAGCATACCCGGGCGTTAATGGCGGAGAAGGGGTTCGACGCCGAGGTGGTCGAAGGCGATATATTCCATATGCCCTGGGCAGACCGCCATTTCCGTGCCGTGGTGTGCTTCCGGCTGTTGCATCACTTCGCCGACGCCGACACCCGACGGGCCCTGGTCACCGAGCTGGCCCGCGTCAGTAGCGAGCATGTGTTGATTTCCTATCTGACTCCCTGGTCCCTGACCGGCGTAAGACGATGGTTGCGTTGGCGGCTTGGTGGACGGCGCCATCGTCAGAACCACACCCGGCAGGCGGAGTTGGTGGCGGATATGGCCACCCAGGGCTTCACCTTGGTAAGGGACGCCTCGCAGGGCGGCTGCTTTCACGCCTTACGTTTGGCGCACTTTGCGCGTACGCCACGGAAATGAGTCTGGCTCAGTTGGTCGAAGCCGGTCAGGCGCGACGATTCGTATTCACCGGTGGCTTGGCGTCGATCCTGCATTGGTCGGTCATGGCGGCGCTGATGAACGCCGGTGTTGGCGCCCACCTCTCCACCGCGCTGGGGGCGTTGGCCGGTGCGTTTCTCAATTACCTGCTGCAATTCCGTTTCACCTACCGGGCGCGGGCCTCGCACCGTCGGGCGTTGCCCGCCTATGTGCTCACCTGCGCCGTCGCCTGGCTGCTCAATTCGCTGCTGTTTCTGTTGTTCTTTGGTATCGGAGGCGGGCCGGTAGGGTCGCAAATCCTGACCACGGCGGGGGTCGCCATCGCCAACTACCTGATCTACACCCAATGGGTATTCCATGAATCTCGGTGAGTTTTCATCTAACACGGGCGACAGTCGGCCGGTGATTAGCGTGATCGTGCCTTTCTACAACGAACGTCAGGTTCTGCCGCTTTGTCTGGATCGTCTGGAAAAGGTGCTTGGTGCGTTGGGCGAACCGTTCGAAGTGGTATTCGTCGATGACGGCAGCGACGATGGCGGTGACCACTACCTGATTGCCGAGGGGCACGCCCGGCCTTGGCTGCAACTGGTGCGTTTGAGCCGCAATTTTGGCAAGGAGGCGGCACTCACCGCCGGGCTCGACTACGCCACGGGACGGGCGGTCGTATTATTGGACGCAGATCTTCAAGATCCGCCGGAATACATTCCCGACATGCTGACACGCTGGCGGGCGGGGGCCGATGTGGTACTGATGCAGCGCCGTGACCGCGTTGGTGAAACCTGGTGCAAGCGCGTGACCGCCTACGCCTATTATCGTTTATTGCGCCGTCTGGCACAGGTGCCGATCCCCGCGGACAGCGGCGACTTCCGGCTGATGAGCCGGCGAGCGGTGGAGGCGGTGCGGCGATTGGATGAGCGCAACCGCTATATGAAAGGGCTGTTCGCCTGGGTCGGCATGCCGACGGTGGTGTGCGAGTACGACCGTGCGGCGCGGCCGGCCGGGCGCAGCAAATGGAGCTATCCGCGACTGCTGGCTCTGGCGCTGGAAGGCATTACGTCTTTTTCGGTGGCACCGTTGCGCTGGGCGACCGCCGCCGGCGGCGTGGCGGCGTTGTTTGGCGCCGGCTACGGCGCGGTGATCGTTGCTAAAGCGTTGTTGTTCGGCGATGTGGTCCAGGGCTACCCCTCTTTGGTGGCACTGATCACCTTCCTGGGCGGCCTGCAACTGCTCACCATCGGTCTGGTTGGCGAGTACGTGGGCAAAACCTATCTGGAGGCCAAGCGCCGGCCGATTTATTTGGTGCGCGACGTGGTAAAGCCGGTTTCATCGCGGAACGGGCGCCGCCAACCCACCTCCGGGGCATTGACCCATGCACGTTAACGGCCACGGGCGGCGCCGCGAATGGCTCATGATCAATCGGCTTTGGTGGCTGCTAGTGGCGTTGTTGTTGTCGAGATGGGTGACCATGGCGGTGCTGCCTCTTACCGACACCAGCGAGGCTCGCTACGCCGAGATCGCACGGCTGATGGCTGTCAGTGGTGATTGGATCACCCCATGGTTTCGTGAGCGGATTCCTTTCTGGGGCAAACCGCCTCTCTCATTCTGGGCCCAGGCGTCGGCGTTGAACCTCTTGCCGGGCCGTGAGTTCGCGCCGCGCTTTCCCGCTTGGTTGGCGCATCTTGGCACCGTCTGGCTGATCAGTCGTTACGCCTTGGTGCTGGCGGGTCGGCACCGTGCCTTATGGACGGCGCTGATTTATTCGTCCATGGGGTTGGTGTATGTGTGCGCCGGTGCGGTACTGACGGACGGCTTCTTTACCTTGGGCACCACCGCTTCGCTGGTGTCCGCCGGGTTGGCGTTACGCGGCGAAGCGCGAGGCTGGCGGTGGCTGTTTTTTGTCGGCCTGGCGATCGGTTTGTTGGCCAAGGGGCCGCTCACCCTGGTGTTGGTGGGCGTGCCACTGGGCGGCTGGGTGCTTTGGACCGGGCGCTGGCGGTCTCTGTGGCGGGCGTTGCCCTGGTGGTGGGGCGGCGCCCTTACGTTGCTTTTGACCCTGCCCTGGTATCTGGCGGCGGAGGTTAAAACGCCCGGTTTTCTGGATTACTTTATCGTCGGCGAGCATATCAGCCGCTTCCTGGATCCGGGCTGGGCCGGTGACCGTTACGGCAGTGCTCATGACCAACCCCGAGGTACCATCTGGCTGCTTTGGTTCTGGGCGGCGTTGCCCTGGTCGCCGGTGATCCTGTGGCGGCTGATTCAAAGGCTGCGTCGGCATTGTGTGGCAAGGGCCGGCCGGCAACTGGACGACGATCAGAAGCTGCTGTTGCTGGCAGCCCTGGTTCCCGTTGTTTTCTTTACCTTTTCGGGCAATATCTTGGCCACCTATGTGCTACCGGGGTTGCCGTTCGCGGCCTTGTTGTTGGCGATGGGCGGTGGCACCGAACACCCGGCGCGCCGTGTTATCTGGCGGGTGCTGGTGGTTCTGTTGCCCGCGCTGGCGTTGTCCGGCGGCTTGTACGTGTGGCGTTATCCGCAAACGCTCAAGACCGAGAAAACGCTGATACAGTGTTACCGTGCCGCGGCCGCCTCGGCCTCACAGTCGCTGATCTATATTGGCGAGGCGCCGTTTTCCGCCCGCTATTACGGGCGCGGACAAGTTGTTGAAATGACATTGGAGCATTGGCTCGCCCAGGCTGGGAAGCCCCCCGGTGATGCGATGTTTGTCGCCGTCCGAAAGCGGCTCGTGGGCCCGCTGCGAGACCGCTCACCGATACCCTTGGTAGCACTGTGCGAGGACCGCCGTTATTCGCTGATGTCCGATTAGGAGCTGGTTATCCGTTTGGGGTCGCCCTTCTCCGCTGCTTGACGTTACTCTGGTAGCCTCGTGGGATAAGACGACACTCGGGAACGATAATGACGGACGACAAATTCGGACAAAAGGTCGGGGACACCCTGCTGGACCCCAGAAACAACCGCATCTGGAAAGGCCTGCTGTGGCTGCTGGCCATTCTGCTGCTGGTGGATGTGGCGCTGGGCTGGTACTGGAGCTGGGAGCCGGACCTGTCGGAAGTGAACCGCCGTGACGGCGCAGTGGCCGGCGAGACCATGACCCGGGAAGTGATCCATGTGGCCAGCACCCTGCTCGACAAGCCCGGCGGCTACCTCAGCAACGACATGCTGCCGCACCGGCTGTGGCTGGATAACATGCCGTCCTGGGAGTTCGGCGTGCTGGTGCAGCTGCGCGACGTGACCCGGGTGATGCGCCGCGATATGAGCCGCTCCCAGTCGCAAAGCCAGGAAGACACCTTCCTGGCCATCGCCGAGCCGCAGTTCAATTTCGACGCGGAAAGCTGGGCGATGCCGGCCACCGAGAGCGAGTACCGGCGCGGCATTCGCGCGCTGGAGAATTACCTGGAAGCGCTCAAGCGCCAGGACGGCAGCGCCCAGTTTTACGCCCGCGCCGACAACCTCAACTACTGGCTCAACGAAGTGCAGAATCGGCTCGGTTCCCTGAGCCTGAGCCTCAGCCAGAGCGTCGGCCGCACCCAGCTGAACACCGACAACGACACCCCGGTGGGCGAGCTGGACAAGGAAGAGCGCTTCGTAAAGACCGGCTGGATGGAGATCGACAACGTCTTCTATGAGGCGCGCGGCGCCTCCTGGGCGCTGGTGCAGCTGATGCGCGCGGTGGAAGTGGACTTCGCCGACGTGCTGCGCCGCAAGAACGCCACCGTCAGCTTCCGGCAGATGGTGCGCGAGCTGGAAGCCACCCAGCAGACGCTGTGGAGCCCGGTGATCCTCAATGGCTCCGGTTTCGGGGTGTTCGCCAACCACTCGCTGGTGATGGCCAACTACATCACCCGCGCCAACGCCTCCCTGGTGGATCTGCGGAAGCTTCTTCAAGAAGGGTGATCAGGCCTTCACTCCTAAGAACCCAGCGAAGTTGTACCACTTAAAGAACATATCCACGTTATCCAGGCCGCTGCGGGCGAGAATCTTGATGTTCTCGTCCGGGCGGTAGGGAATCAGCACGTTCTCCAGCGCCTCCCGCTTTTTGGCGATCTCGGTTTCCGAGTAGCCGTTGCGCTTTTTCATATCGTAGTAGAGCTTGATCCACAGCCGGTTGAGCAGGGCGTCGCTGCCCAGCACCTTTTCCACCAGGATCAGCACGCCGCCGGGGTTGAGGCCGTCCACCACCGAACGCAGCAGGCTTTCCCGATTGACCGGACGCACGAACTGCAGGGTCAGGTTGAGCACCACCACGGAGGCGTTCTCGATCAGGATGCCGTCGTTCAGGTCGGCGTGCTCCAGCCGCAGGCGGCCGGACTGGTGCGGGCCGCTGAGGTTGTCGCGGGCCTTGTCCAGCATCGCCGGGGAATAGTCCACGCCCACCAGGGTGGCGCCGGGGTCCACGGTGCGGTCCAGGCTTTTCAGGGTGAGGCCGGTGGAGCAGCCCAGGTCGTAGACCCGCGAGCCGGGGGTGGCGAATTCGCCGGCCAGCTCGCCGATCATGCGCTGCAGTTCGCCGTACTGGGGGATGCTGCGATCCAGCATGTCGTCGAACACCCGGGCGGTGCTCTCGCCGAAATCAAAGTCGCTGATCGCCCGGTCCTGTTCGGCGAACAGCCGGTCCTTGCCGGAGGCAGGTTTGGAAGTGGGATCGTTGTCCGAAGTCATGGGTCCGCCTGACGCTGAAAACCGCCCCAAAGGATGAAGGGGCGGTTTTCCGCTGTCCATTTTTTTCGCGGACCGGATCAGGCGGCGGCGGACACCGCCGGCTCGGGCAGGGTGGCGCGCCAGGCGTCCAGCAGGTGGGTGTTGTCGTCCTGCCAGGGGTGGAAGTCCGGGCGCAGGTACTGGAACCAGGCCGGGATCGCCGCGCTCACCACGCCGCGGTAGCCGAACATCTTCCACAGGCCCTTGGCCAGGGTCAGCGGCTGGCGGTTAACGCCGTCCTGCTTCAGGAACTGCCAGGTGAAGTAGGCGCTGAAACCGATCAGATAGGCGGTGCCGGTAAAGAAGGTGCGCTGGCGGCGCCAGTAGCCGCCGTCCACATCCTGGTAGAGGTCGAAGGCCACCGCCTTGTGCTCGGTCTCCTCGATGGAGTGCCACACCCACAGATCCCGTACTGAGGGATCCATTTTCTCCACCATGTCGCCGCGCCGCAGAATGGTGTCGGCGAGAATCGCGGTGATGTGCTCCAGGCCGGCGGTGGCGGCCAATTGCTCCTCGGCGCTCAGGTGCTTGCGGCCACCGGCGAGCAGATGCCGGGTCACGCCCAGCGCTTTTTCCACCAGCGCCTCATAGCCCTTGCCGGACACCAGATCGTTGAACGCCTGGTGCTCCAGGGAGTGCATCGCCTCCTGGCCGATAAAGCCGGAAATGTCCTTCTGGCGCTGCGGGTCGTCGACCCGGTCGCGGAAGGCGCGCACCGCGTCCACGAAGAAGCGCTCGCCGTCCGGGAAGGTCACCGACAGCACGTTCATGAAATGGGTCAGCACCGGATCGTCGTCGAACCAGTAGCGGGTGTTCTCCAGGCCTTTGAAACGGAAGTTCATGCGGCGCGGCCGAATCGGCAAACGCTGAACGGCGCGGCGGGAACGGGAAAGCAGTTTCATGGCGACTCCGGGGTTTCTGCCATTGATTGATGTCAACAACTATGGTCCAGTCGTGCCTTCCCGTCTTGTTGTGGAGGGCCAACCTGTGGTCGTTTCAGGCCGGACCTGGTTCACCCCCGGTATTCCCGGCATCTATGTGGTGCTGCTGTGCGATGTCCTCCGCGATCTGGGGCATGACCCGGCGGCGCTGCTGAAGACGCTGGGCCTTAAGCGCGAGCAGCTGCTGGATTCCGAGTACCGGTTGCCCCTGGAGCAGGCGGACGCCGCCGCCGAAGCGGCGCTGGCGCTGGTCGGCGACGCCGGCCTCGGCTTCCGCTACGCCCGCGCCATGCGCATCACGCTGCACGGGCCGGTGGGGCTGTTGGCGCTGTCCAGCCCCACCATGGACGACGGCCTGGAGGCGGCGCGCCGCTATCTGGGGCTGCGCGCGCCGTTCCTGAGCGTGGAGCGGGTGCCCCTGGCCGAGCGGCGCCAGGCGCTCAGCTTCCGCACCGACTTCAGCCCCGGCCCGATCCAAAGCTTTGTCATCGAGGCCATGGTGATCGGCTTCGTCTACATGCTCGAGCAGCTGCTGGAAGCGAGCCCGGAGGGCGCGGAGGTGCACTTCCAGGGCGCGCCGCCGCCCCACGCCGAGGCCCTGCGCAAGGCGGTGCCGGTGCCGGTGCACTACGGCCAGGCGCGGGACGCGCTGATCGTCTCCGAAGCGTTGCTGGCGGCGCGGCCGCGGCTGGCCGACCCGCAGGCGGAAGCCCTGGCCCGGGAGCAGTGCGAACTGGAATTCCGGCGCTGGCGCGCCAATCAGGAAGGGCCGTTGCCCGAGCGGGTGCGCGCCGTGCTGCGCGATCACCCGGCGCCACTGCCGGAGCTCGCCGAGATGGCCGAACAGCTGGCCACCTCGCCGCGCACGCTCAAGCGCCATCTGCAGCAGGCGGATCTCACCTATCGACAGTTGCAGGACGAGGCCCGCTACCGGCAAGCCTGCAAGCTGCTGGCGGAGCGCGGCACACGCATCAGCGAAGTCGCCTACGCACTGGGCTACAACGACGTCGCTAATTTCTCCCGCGCCTTCAAGCGCTGGAGCGGCAAAACGCCGAGGGAATATAGAGAGGGGATCTAGAGAAAGGCGGGATTTTTTTGGAACGATTTGTGCGAGCGGGCCCCGCCCGCGAAAGGGAGCGACGCTCCCGGCAGGATCCCAGAGGCCTTTAAAAACGGCACAAAACAGCGTCTCTGGTATCCCGCCGGGTGGCTAACGCCACCCTTTCGCGGGCGGGGCCCGCTCCAACAAGCGATTTCGAAAAGGGGTTACTTCTTCTCGAAGGCCGCGACGGACTTGAGGATTTCCTCTTTGGCGGCGGCGGCGTCGGCCCAGCCGTCCACTTTCACCCATTTGCCGGCTTCCAGCTCTTTGTAGTGCTCGAAGAAGTGCTTGATCTGCGCCAGCAGCAGCTCGGGCAGGTCGGTGACTTCCTTGACGTCGTCATAGAGCTTGGTGAGCTTGGTGTGGGGCACCGCCACCAGTTTGGCGTCCTTGCCGGCTTCGTCGGTCATGTTCAGAACGCCCACCGGGCGGCAGCGGATCACGGAGCCGGGCACCACCGGGTAGGGGGTGACCACCAGCACGTCCAGCGGATCGCCGTCTTCGGACAGAGTGTTGGGGATGTACCCGTAGTTGGCCGGATAGAACATGGGCGTGGCCATGAAACGGTCGACGAAGATGGCGTTGCTGTCCTTGTCGATCTCGTATTTGATCGGGTCGGCGTTGGCCGGGATCTCAATGGCGACGTAGATATCTTCGGGAACGTCTTTCCCGGCGGGTACCTGTGTAAAATCCATGGTCTGTCCTTTAAGCGATTGGTCATCGGGCAGGGACCGTGGCGGTGCCCTGTATGAACGGGCGCGGATTATAGCAACCGCGCGCCCCGCCTGGCTAATCGCCGAAAGTCGTAGCGGACGGTGCCTCCCGGCGGCGTGGCGGGTACAATCGCCCCGCGTCTGTATGAGGAGCCCGACACCATGCATGTACATGAAATTGCCCATCCCCTGGTCAAGCACAAGCTGGGGCTGCTGCGGCAGCGTTCGCTGAGCACCCGCAGCTTCCGCCAGCTCACCGCGGAAGTGGCCAGCCTGTTGACCTACGAAGCCACCAGCGACCTGTTGCTGGAGGACTACCAGGTGGACACCTGGATGGGGCCGGTGCCGGCGCAGCGCATCAAGGGCAAGAAAGTGACCGTGGTGCCGATTCTGCGCGCCGGCATCGGCATGCTGGACGGCGTGCTGGAGCTGATTCCCAGCGCCAAGGTCAGCGTGGTGGGGCTCTACCGCAACGAGGAGACCCTGGAGCCGGTGGCCTATTTCGAGAAGTTGGCCCACGGCCTGGAGGAGCGCCTGGCGCTGGTGATCGACCCGATGCTGGCCACCGGCGGCTCCATGGTCGCCACCATCGACATGCTCAAGAAGGCCGGCTGCAGCCAGATCCGCGCCCTGGTGCTGGTGGCGGCGCCGGAGGGCATCCGCCGCGTCCACGAGGCGCACCCGGACGTGACGCTCTACACCGCGTCCGTGGACAAGGGCCTTAACGAAGACGGCTACATCGTCCCCGGCCTGGGCGACGCCGGCGACAAGATCTTCGGCACCAAATGAATATTCTGATCGGCGCCCAGATGCTGTTCGTGGCGTTCGGCGCCATGGTGCTGATGCCGCTGCTCACCGGCCTGGACCCCAGCGTGGCGCTGTTCACCGCCGGGCTCGGCACCCTGCTGTTCCAGTGGATCACGCGGCGCTCGGTGCCGGTGTTCCTGGCGTCGTCGTTCGTGTTCGTGGCGCCCATCGCCCACGGCGTCGAGCAGTGGGGCATTCCCGCCACCATGGGCGCGCTGTTCTGTACCGCCGTGGTCTATGTGGTGCTGGGCGCCCTGGTGAAGTGGCGCGGCCCGGGCTTTCTGCACCGGCTGATGCCGCCGGTGGTCACCGGGCCGATCATCATGGTGATCGGCCTGAGCCTGGCGCCCACCGCGGTGAACTTCGCCATGGGGCTGACCGGCAACGGCGCCGAGCGGGTGTTTCCCTACGGCGAGGCCCTGCTGGTGTCGATGGTGGCGCTGCTCACCACCATGCTGGTGGCGACCCTGGCCCACGGGCTGTTCCGGCTGCTGCCGATCCTGTGCGGCGTGGTGGTCGGTTATCTGGCCGCGCTGGCCCTGGGCATGGTGGATTTCGGTGCCGTGCAACAGGCGAGCTGGCTGGCGGTGCCGGAGTTCGTGGCGCCCACCTTCCACTGGCCGGCGATTCTGTTCATGGTGCCGGTGGCACTGGCCCCGGCCATCGAACACGTGGGCGACGTGCTGGCGATCAGCAACGTCACCGGCAAGGACTACATCAAGAAGCCGGGCCTGCACCGCACCCTCACCGGCGACGGCGTCGCCAGCATGGCCGCCGCCCTGTTCGGCGGCCCGCCCAACACCACCTATTCGGAAGTGACCGGCGCGGTGATGCTCACCAAGGTGTTCAACCCGGTGGTGATGACCTGGACCGCGGTGTTCGCCATCAGCCTGGCGTTCATCGGCAAGGTGGGCCTGCTGCTGCAGAGCATCCCCACGCCGGTGATGGGCGGCATTCTGATCCTGATGTTCGGCTCCATCGCCAGCGTCGGCATGAACACCCTGATCAAGGCGCGGGTGGATCTGCACGCCCAGCGCAACCTGGTGATCGTGGCGGTGACGCTGATCTTCGGCATCGGCGGCATGGTGATGGGCAACGGCGAATTCACCCTGCAGGGCATCAGCCTGTGCGGTCTGGTGGCGGTGATTCTGAATCAGATTCTGCCCGCCGCCCCGGCCACCGCCGACGACCTCCACGAAGAACAGGAATACGTCGAAGATATGCTTAACCACGCCAGGGGCGAGGGTGATCTGTGGGAGCGGGCCTCGCCCGCGAAAGGTGGCGACAGCCACCGGCAGGATTCCAGAGACTCTTAAGGGCGACCTTTGCCGGCCGGCAAGCCGGCCTTTCGCGGGCTGGGCCCGTTCCCACAAGGGCTCACTCCACCAAGTCTGTTCCCTTGCCCGTTACAACTCGTCTTTCTTCACCCATTGCTTGGCCTGGGGCGGCTGGTAGTCGGCCATGCGGTCCAGCAGCCTTGCCGGCTCGGCGTCAACGATCAGCATGCCCCGGTGGTGGGGGCGCAAGAATTGTTCTTCGGTGGCGTGGTCCAGGAAGGTGCCCAGGCCGTCGTAGTAGCCGGCCACGTTGAGCAGCGCGCAGGGTTTGTGGTGCCAGCCCAGCTGCGCCCAGGTCCAGATCTCGAACAGCTCCTCCAGGGTGCCGACGCCGCCGGGCATGGCGACGAAGCCGTCCGCCAGCTCGGCCATGCGCGTCTTGCGTTCGTGCATGGAGCCGGTCACGTGCAGCTCGGTGAGGTCCGGGTGGGCCAGTTCTTTCTCCTGCAGCGCTTGCGGGATCACGCCGGTAACCCGGCCGCCCTCGGCCAGCACCGCGTCCGCCACCGCGCCCATGACGCCCACACTGGCGCCGCCGTAGACCAGCCCCATGCCGCGCGCCACCAGCTCTTTGGCGAATTCCCGCGCCGCCGCCACATAGTTATCGCGCCGCCCCGGACTGGACCCGCAATACACGCACAGATTACGCATCGGTTGTTTCTCCTTGGTGGATAAGGTCTCTACGAAGCCCGCTTTGTGGGAGCTTGCCTGCAAGCGAAAGGCCGGCCACGCCGGCCGGCAGGATACCAGAGGGGTGTATCGACGGTTACTGAAGACGTTTCTGGTATCCCGCCGGTGGCTTTTGCCACCTTTCGCGGGCCAGGCCCGCTCCCACAAGGCTCGCAGGGGCTATTCCGGACAGGCACCGGCCTGCCCGTGATCACGGATCTGCGCCATCACGCTCTTGGCGCGCAGGGTCATGAAGGTGCGGATGTCCACGCCGCCGTCGCGCAGCTGCTGGGCGGTCCAGGTGTTGCAGGTGCGCCCGAACCAGAAATGGCCCCGGGCGGGAAAGAAACGGCTGTCGCCGTACAGGCCCGGGTCCGCCGCCAGGGGCCGGCCGTCGGCGTCCAGTTTGAAATCCCCGGCCAAGGCGGCCTGCAACCGTTCCAGGCCCTCGGCGGACAGGCACAGTGCCTGCACGTCGCTGTTCGGCAGGTCCGCCGGGTGTTTGTCCAGCCCGACCACGTGCAGCACCGTGTCGGTGGGCCAGAACAGCGCCTTGCCCAGCAGCCAGAGGTTGTCTGTGCGGCGGTAGAAGTCGTTGTCGCCCCAGCCGATTTCGTACCACACCGGGTCATTGAACTGCTCGTCCAGGAACGCCAGCGGCGGCGCCAGCCGGTCCGCCGGCAGCACAATGCCGGTGTGCCAGCGGTGGCGCACCACCAGCACGGTGGCGGTCTCGTCGCCGGCGCGCGCGTCCTCCGGCGCCAGTGTGATCAGCAACGCTGTTACCAGGGCGGCCATCAATGTTTTCATGAGGCGATGTTAGCGATACGCCGGGTGGTTGTAACCCGGCGCGCACCGGCTACCAAGGATGGGAGTGGTTATGCGGAGCGGACAAACGGTGCCCGGCGTCGGCCTGGTGCTGGTGGCATTGGCGGCGCTGTGTTGGGGCGTCTCCGGCGGCATCGCCGGGATACTGATCGAGCAGGGCTGGGACGCCTCGGTGGTGTCGTTTTACAGAGCGGCGGTCGGGCTGGTGCTGGTGGGTGTTTACCTCGCCATTCGCCCCGGCGGCAGCGGTATCCGGCATCCCCGCCTGTGGCTGTGGGCGGTCCTGGCCGGCCTGGGGGTGGCGGGCAATTTCAGCTTCTACTTTCTCAGTATCGCCGAAGGTGGCGTCGCGGTGGCGGCCACGCTGATGTACTCGGCGCCGGTGTTCGTCTACCTGGTAGCGTTCGGCTTCAAGCTGGAGCGGCCCACGCCGGTCAAAGGGCTGGCCATCGCCCTGGTGATGCTCGGCATCGTGCTGCTCACCCGGCTGTACAACGTGGATGTCGGCAAGGTGACGGCGGCGGGTATCGGCTTCGGGCTGCTGGCGGGGGTCTCCTACAGCGTTTTTATCTACGGCTTCAAATACGCCGCCGGCCACGGCAGCCCGCAGGCGGTGCTTACCATCGCGTTGGGCTGTGCCGGCGTGATTCTGCTCGGCGCCAGTGATACCACGCAGGCGGTGGCGGTGTTGAACGCCCCGCAGTGGTGGCTGTTTGCCCTGCTCGGGGTGCTCGGCGCCGGGCTGTCGTTCGCGTTTTATGTGGTGGGCCTGAAGCGCACCGCGCCCACCCTGGCGGCGATCGTCGCCATGGTCGAGCCGGTCACGGCCTCGTTATTCGGCGTTCTGGTGCTGGGGGAGACCCTGGCGCCACTGCAGATTCTGGGTCTGGTTCTGATCCTGGTGACGGTCACCGGACTGAGCCTGTACTCGAACCGGCGCCGTTGAGGCGCGGGCCGTCGGACCTGGCTTAGCGGCGGCGCGCCTTCATGGCCCAGCCGACGATCACCACCGGGGCCGCCAGGCCCACCCAGGACACCCAGTCGAACACGCCGTTGCCGAGCAGGGCGGCCAGCAGGCCGACCAGGCTCAACAGCGCGATCAGTGTCGGTGTGGCGAAAATCTGCCAGGGCGTTTTGCGAGTGTTGACCCGTTGCGTGTCCATCAGGGCTTGCCTCCGGCGGGCTGCGCCGGCACGGCGCCGCCGTTTTGCGCGCGGGCGCCGGCCGGGCTGGCGCGCCGGCGCGCCACCCACAGGTAGAGGCCGGTGATCAGCACCACGATGGTGATCACATCCAGCACCGCCCAGAGAATTTTCAGCGGCAGGCCGCCGTAGTCGCCGAAGTGCAGCGGGCCGGACAGCGACAGGGTTTTGTTGTACCAGGGCATTTCGCGCATGTCGGCGAATTCACCGCTGCGGGCGTCCACCAGAGCCGGGGTGATGATGTGTTCTGTCAGCGAGGTGTTGCCGTGCAGGAAGATCGCGAAGTGGTGGTCGGTGGACCAGCCGCCGCCGGGGAAGGCGACGAACTGCAGCGTCATGTCCGGCGCCGCCTCTTCGGCCTGGGCCACGGCGCGGTCCAGCGACGCCATTTCATCCGGCGTGGGCACGGCGGCGTCTTTGTAGCCCTCGGTGAGGTCGGCCAGGGCCTGGGTGCGCCAGGTGTCCACGATTGGGGTGGAGAGCGTGTTGATCACGCCGGTGAGCCCCACCACGGTGAGCCAGGCCACGGTGACCACGCCCAGCAGATTGTGATAATCGAGCCATTTGATGCGTTTGGAGCGTTCGGTGCGCAGGGTGCCGAAATCCAGCTTGCGCATGAACGGCGCGTACAGCACCACGCCGGACACGATGGCGATAAACAGCAAAAAGCCCATCGCCCCCAGGAACAGCATGCCGGGCAGGCCCAGGAACATGTCCGTGTGCAGCTTCAGGATGAAGTCCATCACGCCGCCTTCGTGGTGGCCGGGGACCAGCTCGCCGCTGGTGCGGTCGAAGGAGGCGAAATGCATCTCGCTGTCGGAGGCGTCCGGCGTCGGCCCGCTGGTGACGTTCACCACCGGCCGGTCGGTGTCGAAGCTCATGAACAGCGGCACGTGATCGGGCCGGTTTTCCAGCGCCGCGTCCAGCATGCGGTCCAGTGACAACAGCGGGCCGTCCGGATTGGCCGGTTGCCAGGTGCTGTCGTCCAATGCCGCGTCGATCTCGTCGTGGAAGATCAGCGGCAGGCCGGTCAGGCACAGCATCAGTATGAAGGCCGTGCAGATCAGGCTGGTCCATTTGTGTACCGCCGACCAGGCGCGGATGGTGCTCTGTTGCATGTTTGACTGCCTGAGCGCCCCGGTTTGATACCGGGGCGCCTGAGTTGTCGTTTAAAAGTCCAGGGTGGCGGACACCAGCACGGTGCGCGGTGCACCGATGGTCAGGTAGCCGGCGCCCGGGAAGCCGCCGGCGGAGGCCCAGTAGTCTTCGCCGGTGACGTTCTCCACCCGGCCGCGCAGGGTCAGGAACTTGCTGTCGCCGAGGGCGATCAGGTAGCGCGCGCCCAGGTCCAGACGGGTCCAGCTGTCCACCTTCTGCTCGTTGGCTTCGTCCGCGTACTGCGAGCTGGTGTAGATCACGCGGCCGTCCACCGCCAGGTCCGGCAGCTGCGGTACCCGGTATTCCAGGTTCAGGTTGGCCTGGGTGTCCGGCGAGCCGATGGCGTCGTTGCCGTCCACGTCCGCGTCCAGGAAGCTGACACCGCCCAGCACCGTCAGGTTCCGGGTGGCGTTGCCGTAGGCCATCAGCTCCACGCCGGTGTTTTCCTGGTCGTCGATTACTTCATAAACGTTGGCGGCGTTGAGGCCGGCGATCGGTTTTTCGCTGCGATAAACTGAAACGCTGCCGCCGACGTTGCCGCCGTCGTATTTCACGCCCACTTCGGTCTGCTCGGTCTCATAGGGCTCGAGCACTTCGCCGCCGTTGACCACCGAATTGCCGTCACTGTCGGTTTCCGGTGCCTCCTGCCCCTTCTGCAGGCCTTCGATATAGTTGGCATACAGTGAAACAGACGGGCTTACCTTGTACAGCACGCCCAACGTCGGGGTCAGGGCACTGTCATCGTAATTCGCATTACGCGCGCCGCCACCGTAGTTGTAGCTCTTGTCTTGAATTTTCTGATAGCGGGCGCCCAGGGTGACCAGAAGACGATCTTCCAGCATGGATAACTGGTCGGACAGGGCGATACTGTCGAATTCGGTTTTGACGGTCAGCTGCGGGTGATCCAAGTTACCGCCTGAGAAGGTATAGCCCGGCTGGGGCTCATCGGTCGGATTGTAGATATTGCCGGTCACGCCGCCGCCCCCGGCGAAGGCGTTTTTGGATTCCAGTTCATAGCGGGAACCTGACACGCTCACCGTGTGGCCGATGCCACCGGTTTGGAAGTCGAAACGCACCCCGGTTTCGCCGGTGATAACTGTGTCCTCGCGGGCGGTGTCGAAACGGCTGGCGGTGTAGTCGCCGTTGGTGTTCTCCACCGTGGGGTTGGCGAAGATAGAGTCCTCTTCGCCGCGTCGGGCACCGATGGCGGCCCAACCGGTAATGTTGTCGGCGAAATCGTACTCGGCGCGCAATGTGCCGAAGACATCGTTGGAATCCGAGTAGGTCCACGGCTGACCGATGGATTCGCCGGCATCTGGTGCATCGGTGACGGGCACCACGTTCCCCGCAACGTTGCGGAAAGTGATGCTCGGCTGACCACCGTCGATGCGGTGCTTCTGGAAGCCCAGATCGGCGGACACCCGGAAGTTCTCTTCACGGAAGTCCATGCCGAGGTGGGCCATGGACAGCTCCGCTTCCTCGCCGTCCACGGCGGTGTCGCCGTCGCGGCGGGCCACGTTCAGACGAATGCCGAAGCGGCCGTCGTCGGAGCGGTTGGCCATATCGGCGGCGGCATAGGCCTGGCCGCCGCTCTGGGTGCCCAGGGTCACCTGGTTGAGTGCCCGGTTCGGCGCCCGCTTGGGCACGATGTTGACGGCGCCGCCCAGGCCGCTGCCGCCCGGCGCCGCGCCCTTCAGGAAGGTGTTGGCGCCACGGAACACCTGCACCCGCTCAATGAAATTCGATGCCAGATACTGGCGCGGCAGCAGACCGTACAGGCCGTTATAGGTAATGTCGTCGGAGTAAATCGGCAGGCCGCGCACCAGGTACACCTGCTGGTAGTTGCCGAAACCGCGCGCCATCCGAACCGCCGGATCGTTGAGCAGTACCTCGCCGACGCTGGCGGCCTGCTGATCCTCGATCAGCTGTTCGGTGTAGTTGGTGACGTTGTAGGGCGTGTCCATCACATCCTGAGCGCCCAGGATGCCGATGCTGCCGCCTTCCGCCACCTGGCCGCCGGCGTAGGCCGGGCTCAGGCCGCCCTCGGAGGCATCGGCGCTGGATTGCACCTCCACCGGGGCCAGGGTGTTGCCGCCGCTGCCTTCGTCGTCGCTGGTTTGCGCGTAGGCGCTGGGAAAGGCGCCGCTGGCAAGAATGGCGAGGGAAAGCGCGGAAAGCCGGAAAGCAGGATGTCGCATGGTGAGCCCCGAATTCGAGTTATGGGTAGTTCCGGGGCGGAATTCTACCCAAAATGAGAATTGCTTGCATTCTCTTTCGGGGAGGGGAGAGAGGGCGCGGGAGCGGGCCACGCCCGCTCCCGCAAAGGCGCTTACACCTCGAAGGCGTCGTTGAGCTTCTTCGGCACGGCCACCAGCTTGAGCTGCGCGAACTGGGGCAGGCCGTTCTTGTAGGGCGGGTAGGATTCGCCGCCGATCAGCGGTTCCAGGTAGGCGCGGCCGGAGGGGGTGATGCCGAAGCCGTCCTTGCTGATGAACTTGCGCGGCATCTTCTTTTCCACGTTGGCCACTTTGCTGAGCGGTGCCTCGCCGATGGTCCAGGCGTACTTTTTTGTGTCCTTGCGGACAATCGTGGGCATCACCGCGTTTTTGCCGGCGACGGCGAATTCCACGGCGGCGCGGCCCACGGCGTAGGCCTGGTCCACGTCGGTCTTGGAAGCGATATGACGGGCCGCGCGCTGCAGGTAGTCGCTCACCGCCCAGTGGTATTTATAGCCCAGCTCGCTCTTCACCATCTGTGCCAGCACCGGGGCCACGCCGCCGAGCTGCTTGTGGCCGAAGGCGTCGGTGGTGCCGGCGTCGGCTAGGAAGGTGCCGTCGGCGGTGCGCGCGCCTTCGGAGACCACGATCACGCAGTAGCCCACCTTCTTGACGGTGTCGTCGACTTTCTTGAGGAACGCCTTCCGGTCAAAGGCGATTTCCGGGAACAGGATGATGTGCGGGGCGTCGTCCGGGTTGTCCTTGGCGAGGCCGGCGCTGGCGGCGATCCAGCCGGCGTGGCGGCCCATCACTTCCATCACGAACACCTTGGTGGAGGTGGCGCACATGCTGGCCACGTCCAGGGACGCTTCGCGGCAGCTCACGGCGGTGTATTTGGCCACCGAGCCGAAGCCCGGGCTGACGTCGGTGATCGGCAGGTCGTTGTCCACGGTTTTGGGCACGTGGATGGCCTGAATCGGGTAGCCCATTTTTTCCGACAGCTGGGAAATCTTCAGGCAGGTGTCGGCGGAGTCGCCGCCGCCGTTGTAGAAGAAGTAGCCGATGTTGTGGGCCTTGAACACTTCGATCAGCCGCTCGTACTCGCGGCGTGAGCTTTCCAGGTCCTTGAGCTTGTAGCGGCAGGAGCCGAAGGCGCCGCCGGGGGTGTGCTTGAGCGCTTCGATGGCGCTTTTGCTTTCTTTGCCGGTGTCGATCAGGTCTTCGGTGAGGGCGCCGATGATGCCGTTGCGGCCGGCGTAGACCTTGCCGATGGTCTGCTTGTTCTCCCGGGCGGCTTCGATCACCCCGGCGGCGGATGCGTTGATCACGGCGGTGACACCACCGGACTGAGCGTAGAAAGCGTTTTTGCGCGCCATTGCGGACCTCCTGCTTGAATTGGCGCGCATTTTAGCCTGCCTGGGGCGTCACTAACAGGCTGCCAGGGCATGGTGTCGAGCGCGGCGCTCTGGAACAATACGCGCCGGGAGGAACCATGAACGCTTTATTGAACGTATTCGCCCGCCTGTGCGTATTCCGCCGCGGGCCGGAAGACATGCCCTACGCGCCGCCCCTGGTGGGGATTCTGCTGGCGCTGTGGATGGTGATCCAGTTGCTCAGCGCCGCGCTCCAGGACGGGCTGTCGGTGGCGCAGATGGTGGGCGTGCAGCTGTTGGCCATGGGGCTGCTGCTGGGATCCAGCGCCCTGGTCCTGGCGTTCAAAAACCTGCTGGGCCGCTGGACGCAGACCGCCATCGCCCTGATCGGCGTGGACATCGCGCTGTCGCTGCTGGCCCTGCCGATGCTGCTGATCGGCCACGCCGCCGGCGGCACGCCGTCGATACTGGAGGGCGTCTATCTGCTGCTGGTGAGCTGGCAGCTGGCGGTGCAGGCGTTTATTTTCCACCGCGCCTTCGCCATCGGCCCGTTGCTGGGTCTGGCGATGGCGTTCGGGCTGTTGATTCTCACCTTTATGCTGGTGGGCGCCCTGATGCCGGAAGTGCTGCAGGCCAGCCAGGCGGCGTAACGGCTCAGGTGCGGGTCAGGCAGCGCAGCGCCATGGCCGCCGCGGCGGTGCGGTTTTCCACCCCCAGTTTGCGGAACACCTGCTCCAGGTGCTTGTTCACGGTGCGCGGGCTCAGCGACAGGATCTGGCCGATCTCCCGGTTGGTCTTGCCCTGGGCGATCCACAGCAGCACCTGGGATTCCCGCCGGGTGAGCCGTAGCTGCTGGCGCAGCAGTTCGCTTTCCTCCTCGCCGTCGCGCTGCAGCAGCCGGAACAGCGGCTCCCCGGAGCCGGTGTCGCCCAGGTAGCGCAGGCGCAGCTCGCCGTGGTCGCTGTCCAGGGCGGACTGGTCGCCGGGTTCCGGGCGGCGCGCCAGCCAGCGGCGGATGTGTGCCGCCAGTTGGGCGAGACGCTCGTCACGCTGGCCGCCGGCCTCCGCGAGCAGGTGTTCCGCCCGGGGCGTGGCCCAGCGCCAGTGGCCCTGGCGGTCGGTGGAGAACGACGCCTGGCCGAGCCGGTCCAGGGCGGTGTGGGCGCCCTGGGTCATGCGCGCGTTGTGCAGGTGCACGCGGATGCGGGCGATCAGCTCGTCCGGGCGCACCGGCTTGGTGACGTAGTCCACGCCGCCGGCTTCCAGGCCGCGCACCACATCCTCCGCGTCGGTGAGGCCGGTCATGAAGATCACCGGCACCGCCGCCAGTTCCGGGTGCTGTTTCAGGCGGCGGCAGGTTTCGAAGCCGTCCATGTTGGGCATCACGGCGTCCATCAGGACCAGGTCGGGTACCATTTTTTCCGCGATGCCGAGGGCTTGTTCGCCTTCCAGGGCGACCAGGGCGGTGAGCCCGGCCTGGTCCAGGGCGTGGTGGATCATGCCCAGGGAATCCGGAGAGTCGTCCACCACCAGAATCACGTCCTTACGGACCGAAGGGGTCATGGGGTCTGCTCCAGCAATTTGATCAGGGCCTGGAAATCGAAGCGTTCCAGGGGCGCTTGCAGGGTGCCGACCAGGGAAGGCGGCAACCGCCGGTCCTGCTCGGCGCGCTGCAGGGCGTCGCGCAGGCCGGCCAGGTGGCCGATCTCCGCCAGGGCCAGCAGTTCATCGCGCAGGCCTTCGTCCAGGCGGATCTGGGACACCGGAATGCGCCGCGTCTCGCGCAGGTCGCCGTCCAGATGATGGCGCCAGGTCAGGTCCAGGTGGCGCGCCAGGGTGTCCAGCAGGCCGCCCAGTTTGAACGGTTTGATCAGGTAGTCATCGTGCAGGCCGGCGGGGGCGTCGGTCTGGCTCTCGCGGGCGTTGGCGGACAGCATCACCAGGCTGCCCCGGTAGCCGTTGGCGCGCAGCGCGGCGGCGGTTTGCCAGCCGTCCAGGCCGGGCATGGCGATGTCCAGCAGGATCAGGTCCGGGTTGCTTTGCCGGGCCATGTCCAGGCCGGTCTGGCCGTCCGGCGCTTCGGTGACCTGGAACCCCAGCGGCGTCAGCAGGTCGCTGACCAGGCCCCGGTGGGAGGGGTCGTCGTCCACCACCAACAGTGATTTGGGCGGCCCCTGGTAGCCCACCACCGGGCGCTGGCTGTCCCGGTCCGCGTCCGCGTGGGCAACGCTGGACAGCATCACCCAGAGTCGGAATTCACTGCCCTGGCCCGGCGTGCTGCTGACCTGCAGATCGCCGCCCATGATATCCACCAACAGCTTGGTGATGGTGAGCCCCAGGCCGGTGCCGTGCACCGCCGGCATGCCCGGTTTGCGGACCCGCTCGAAGGGCCGGAAGATGCGCTGCTGGTCTTCCTCGGCGATGCCCACGCCGGTGTCGCGGATGGTGAACTCGGCGACCTGGTTGCGGTAGCGGATATGCAGCACCACCCGGCCCTGGCTGGTGAATTTGATGGCGTTGGACAACAGGTTGATCAGCACCTGGCGCAGGCGCTTCTCATCGGTGGTCACCCATTCGGGGATGCGCCCCTGGCTGTGGAACTCAAAGCCGATGCCTTTTTCTTCCGCCTGCAACTGGAACATGGTGACCAGCTCGTCGATCAGTGAACGCACCCTGACCCGGTTGCGGTACAGCTCCAGGCGGCCGGCTTCGATCTTGGAGATTTCCAGCAGCCCTTCGATCAGATCGGAAAGATGGCCGGTGCTGCGGCGGATGGCCGCCACCGCGCCGCGCCGGTTTTCCGGTATCGAAGGGTCGTTCTCAAGCAGCTGGGCGTAGCCGAAGGCGGCGTTGAGCGGCGAGCGCAGCTCATGGCTGAGCCCGGTGAGGTAGCGGCTCTTGGCCTGGTTGGCGGCCTCCGCCAGTTCCTTGGCTTTCTGCAGTTTGCGGTCGGTCTTTTCGTGGGCTTTGATTTCCGCCATCAGCATGCGGGTCTGGCGGTGGGATTCTTCCTGGGCGACCACGCGGCTTTCGTGGGCCAGCACGAACAGCCAGGCCACCACGCCGCTGATAATGATCAGGATCGCGAACACCTTGGCCAGGGTGGTGGCCATCAGGTCGCGCACCTGCGGATCGGTGATCGCCACCTGGGTGTAGACCAGCGTCAGCAGGCCGGCCATCACCAGCGTGACCAGGGTCAGCAGCCCGACGAAATGCCCCAGGCGCGAGCGCAACTGAACCAGGATGGGGCGGGGCAGAATGCCGCCGAGCCAGTCCATCAGCTGTTCCTGAAAGCGGGCGTGGTGCTTGCAGGCATCGTTGCAGCGCGCGTCCAGGGAGCAGCACAAAGAACAGATCGGGCCGTTGTAGGCCGGGCAGAACGCCATGTCCTCATCGTCGAAGCGATGCTCGCAGATGCAGCAGGGGCGGCCGCGGGTGGCGGTGGCCGGCTCCGGGGTGCGGGCGATGTAGTAGCGGCCGTCGGTGAGCAGCGCGATCAGCGGAGACGCCACGAACGCGGTGAGCAGCGCCAGGAAGGAGGCCAGCGACTCGGCGTCGCCGCCCCAGAACCCGCTGCGCGCCACCAGCCCAACCAGGGTCGCCATCACCATGGCGCCGAAGCCCACCGGGTTGATGTCGTAGAGATAGGCCCGTTTGAATTCGATGCCCTTGGGGCTCAGCCCCAGCGGCTTGTTGATCACCAGGTCGGCGACCAGGGCGCCGATCCACGCCACCGCCACCATGGCGTAGCTGCCGAGGATGGATTCGAACGCCCGGTAGATGCCGATCTCCATCAACACCAGGGCGATCATCACGTTGAATACCAGCCACACCACCCGGCCCGGGTGGCTGTGGGTGAGCCGGGAAAAGAAGTTGGACCAGGCGATGGAGCCGGCGTAGGCGTTGGTCACGTTGATCTTCAGCTGCGACAACACCACGAAAATACCCGCCAGCGCCATCAGCGTGGCCGGGTGCGCGGTGATATGGCTGAACGCCACCAGATACATGTGCATGGGTTCCTGGGCCTGGCTGTGCGGCAGCCCGTGGGAGAACGCCAGCACCGCCAGGAAGGAACCGGCCAGCGCCTTGAGCCCGCCGACGATAATCCAGCCCGGGCCGCCGGCCAGCATCGCCAGCCACCAGCGCCGGCGCTGTTTGCGCTCCGGCCCCGGCTCCGGCATGAAGCGCAGGAAATCCACCTGCTCGCCGATCTGCGCCACCAGGGAAAACATCACCGTGGCGGCGGCGCCGAACAGCACCAGATTGAAGGCGCCGTCGCCGCCCATGGCGCCGTCGAAGCCCTGCCAGCGGCTCAGTGACTCCGGGTCCTGAAACAGGATGAACACGAACGGCGCCAGCTGCAGCACCACCCAGACCGGCTGGGTCCACAGCTGGAAGCGGCTGATGTAGGTGATGCCGTGGGTGACCAGCGGTATCGCCACCAGCGAGCTGGCCACATAGCCCAGCGTCAGCGGCAGGCCGAACAGCACCTCCAGGGCCATGGCCATGATCGCCGCTTCCAGGGCGAAAAAAATAAAGGTGAAGGAGGCGTAGATCAGCGAGGTGAGGGTGGAGCCCAGATAACCGAAGCCGGCGCCGCGGGTGAGCAGATCAATGTCGACGCCGTAGCGGGCCGCGTAGTAACTCACCGGCAGGCCGAGCAGGAAAATCACCGCGCTGACCACGGCGATCGCCGCCACCGCGTTGGTGAAACCGTAGTTCAGCGTAATGGCGCCGCCGATGGCTTCCAGCGCCAGAAAGGAAATGGCCCCGAGCGCGGTGTTCGCCACCCGTCCTGCTGACCAGCGGCGCGCCGCCTTGCCGGTGAAGCGCAGGGCGAAGTCTTCCAGGGTCTGGTTGGCGACCCACTTATTGTAGTTACGCCGCACCCGGAAGATGCGTTGTTCGATGGCCATGCCTGATCGTCCGCAATACCCGAAAGCCGGGCCAAGAAGAAAGCACGATTCGTGCCGTACCCCCGAAGCGTGGATACCCCAAGGGCGCAGCCTAGGGCCGGCGCCGGCGGCGCGGAATGCGTCAAATGACGTAGGGGCATGGCGTATTCGCCGAATGGGAGCGCGCCGGCCGCCTTCCCATACTCGTTAGCGAGGGTCGACGGAGCCATCGGGCTCCCGGGGATCCATGCATTTCGCTAACGAGGGGTTAACCATGAAGACACCGAAGCATTCCTTGCCGTCGCGTCCGCGCCGCCGTCTGCTGGCCGGGCTGCTGGCGTTGCCGGCGGTACTGGCGTTAAGCACGCCGTCGTTCGCCGCGCCGCCCACGTCCGAGGTCAACACCTCCGGCCTGGCGGTCACCGAAGACACCGTCAAAGTGGGCATCCTGCATTCCATTACCGGCACCATGGCGATCAGTGAGATCGGCTCGGTGCAGGCGGAGAAACTGGCCATCGAGCAGATCAACGCCCAGGGCGGCGTGCTCGGCCGGCAGATCGAATACGTTCAGGAAGACGGCGCCAGCGACTGGCCCACCTTCGCCGAGAAAGCGCGCAAGCTGCTGCGCCAGGACGACGTGGCGGCGATCTTCGGCTGCTGGACCTCCGCCTCACGCAAGGCGGTGCTGCCGGTGATCGAGCAGTTCAACGGCATGCTCTATTACCCGACCTTCTATGAAGGTCTGGAGCAATCCCCCAACGTGATCTACACCGGCCAGGAAGCCACCCAGCAGATTCTCGCCGGCATCGACTGGGCGGTGAAGGAGAAGGGCGCCAAGACCTTCTACCTGCTCGGCTCCGACTACATCTGGCCGCGTACTTCCAACAAGATCGCGCGTATTCACATCGAGAAGAAAGGTCTGAAGGTGGTGGGCGAGGAGTACTACCCGCTCGGCCACACCCAGTTCAACTCTGTGATAAACAAGATCAAGTTGCGTAAACCGGATGTGATCTTCGCCTCCGTGGTGGGCGGCTCCAACGTGGCCTTCTACAAGCAGATGAAAGCCGCCGGTGTCGATCTCACCGAAGAGGATCCGCTGCTGCTGACCATCTCCGTCACCGAGGATGAAATCCGCGGTATCGGCGGCGAGAACGTGGAAGGCGTGTACGCCTCCATGAAGTACTTCCAGAGCCTGGACAACCCCAATAACAAGGAGTTCGTGGCCGCGTTCAAGGAGCGCTGGGGCGACGACATGGTGATCGGCGACGTGACCCAGGCCGCCTATCTGGGCCCGTGGCTGTGGAAGGCGGCGGTGGAGAAAGCCGGTTCCTTCGACGTGGACAAGATTCGTGAAGCCTCTCCCGGCATTGAGTTCAAGAAAGCGCCGGAAGGCTATGTGCGCATCCATGAGAACCATCACCTGTGGTCGAAGACCCGCATCGGCGTGGCGCAGACCAACGGCCAGTACAAGGTGGTCCATGAAACCAAGGACCTGATGGAGCCGGATCCCTTCCCTGAAGGTTACAAGTAACCGTCCGTACCCGGCGCCCCCGGTGGGCGTCGGGATTTTTTAACCGCAGGGGAGCATTGCCATGTTTGCTGATTATTCCTCAACGGAATTGATGTCCATCTTTGCCATGCAGGGGTTCGCCGGTTTGTCCCTGTTTTCCGTGTTCGTTCTCATGGCAATGGGCCTGGCGATTATTTTCGGCCAGATGGGCGTGATCAACATGGCCCACGGGGAGTTCATGATCCTGGGGGCCTATACCACCTACCTGACTTCGCAGTTTTTCCAGAACCTGATGCCGGAGCTGTTCGCCGCTTCGTTCTTCTTCGCCATGGTGCTGGCATTCCTGGTCTCCGGTGCACTCGGCGCCTTTGTCGAATGGGCCATGGTCCGGCATCTCTATCGGCGGCCTCTGGATACGCTGCTGGCCACCTGGGGGCTGAGCCTGATTCTTCAGCAGGCCTACCGGTCGATCTTCGGCGCCCGGGAAGTGGGCGTGGACTTGCCGGACTGGATGATGGGCGCGTTTAACGTCACGGATTTTGTGCAACTGCCGATCAATGGCCTGTTCGTGATGGTGATCGCCCTGTCCATTGCGCTGGCGGTGTATCTGCTTATGTACCGCTCCGGCTGGGGCAAGAAAGTGCGCGCGGTGGTGCAGAACCGGCCGATGGCGGAAGCGGTGGGCATCAACACCGCCGGCGTCGACCGGGCCACCTTCGCGCTGGGGTGCGGCATCGCCGGGGTCGCCGGCAGCGCCTTCACCATGATTGGCTCCACCGGCCCGTCGTCCGGCCAGGCCTATATCGTCGATACCTTCCTGGTGGTGGTGTTCGGCGGCGCGCAAAGCCTGGTCGGCACCATTATTTCCGCCTTCGGTATCTCCCAGGCCCAATCCACCATGGAGTTCTTCCTGAGCGGTTCCATGGCCAAGGTACTCACCCTGCTGGTGGTGGTGGGCATTCTCATGTTGCGTCCGGAAGGCCTGATGGCCTTGAAGGTCCGTCGCTAGGAGTCCGTGATGAAAACCAACTCTCCCCTTCAATGGCTGACCTCCCGGGAAGGGATCTACTACCTGCTGCTGGCCTTGCTGCTGGTGGTGGTGCTGCCGCTGCTGCTCGATCCCTTCCGCCTCAACATGGTGGGCAAGTATCTCACCTACGCCTTCGCCGCCATCGGCCTTGTGATGTGCTGGGGCAAGGCCGGCATTCTCAGTCTCGGCCAGGGCGTGTTCTTCGGCCTGGGTGGCTACTGCATGGCCATGTTTCTGAAACTGGAAGCGTCCACGCCGGAGGCCACCAAGAATCAGTCCACGCCGGGCATTCCGGATTTCATGGACTGGAACCAGATCACCGAGCTTCCGGGGTTCTGGCAGCCGTTCCACAGCTTCTCGTTCACCCTGATCGCGGTGATCGCGGTGCCGGTCTTACTCGCCTTCATCATCGGCGTGGCCATGTTCAAGCGGCGCGTGGGCGGCGTTTACTTCGCCATTATCACCCAGGCCATCGCCGCCATTTTGACCATTCTTATCATCGGCCAGCAGGGGCTCACCGGCGGCGTCAACGGCATCACCGACCTGCAAACCCTGATGGGCTGGAATATCCGCACCGACATGGCCAAGACCACGCTCTACTTCGTCTGCGTCGGGCTGTTGTTCCTCAGCCTGCTGGTCGCGCGCCATGTGCAGAACGCCAAGCTGGGGCGGATTCTGGTGGCGATGCGCGACCAGGAAAACCGGGTGCGCTTCTCCGGTTACGACGTGGCCTCGTTCAAGGTGTTCGTGTTCTGCCTGGCGGCGGGCCTGGCGGGCATCGGCGGGGCGCTGTTCACCCTGCAGGTGGGCTTCATGTCGCCGTCGTTCGTGGGCATCGTGCCGTCCATCGAGATGGTGGTGTTCTGCGCGCTGGGCGGCCGTTACTCCCTGCTTGGCGGTGTCTACGGCGCCTTGCTGGTGAACGCGGCCAAGAGCGGCTTCTCCGAATCCTTCCCGGAACTCTGGCCCTACGCCATGGGGGCGCTGTTTATCGGTGTGGTGCTGGCCTTCCCCAACGGTCTGGCCGGCCTCTATGAGCGCTACATCATGCCGCTGGAAAAACGCCTGCCGGTGATCGGCAAGTACCTGGACAAGGACAAGCCCGCACCGCAGGCGCCGCCGGTGGTGTCCGATCAACTCAGCGCGGAGAAACCCTGATGAATGCACAAAAGGAAAACTTCCTGCTCGCCGTGGAAGGTCTGACGGTGTCGTTCGACGGCTTCAAGGCGGTGGACGACCTCTCCTTCTATCTCGACCCCAAGGAGATCCGCGTGATCATCGGCCCCAACGGCGCCGGCAAAACCACGGTGCTCGACCTGATCTGCGGTAAAACCCGCGCCACCGAGGGCTCGATACGCTTCGGCGGCAAGGAGCTCACCAAGATGAAGGAGCACCAGATCGTGCACGCCGGGGTGGGCCGCAAGTTCCAGAACCCTTCGGTGTTCGAGGACCTGACCGTGTTCGAGAACCTGGAGGTCTCCTACCCGCAGGGCCACACGGTGATGGGGGCGCTGGCGTTCAAACGGGACGCGGCGGTGGTCGAAGCGGTGGAAAGCATCGCTGAAACCATCTTCCTGAGCGACCAGCTCAACGAGCCCGCCGGGCTGCTCAGCCACGGCCAGAAGCAGTGGCTGGAAATCGGCATGTTGCTGATTCAGAAGCCGGACCTGCTGATGCTCGATGAGCCGGTGGCGGGCATGTCGGTGGCGGAACGCAAGAAGACCGCCGAGCTGCTGCGTGTGATCACCCGCGATCATACGGTGCTGGTGATCGAGCACGACATGCAGTTCGTCGGCGACATCGCCGACCGGGTCACCGTCATGCACCAGGGCAAGGTGCTCTCCGAAGGGTCCATCGAACACGTCAAGCAGGACCCGAAAGTCATCGAAGTCTACCTGGGGCACTGATCATGCTGAAAGTATTCAATCACTCCGTGGCCTACGGCCAGAGCACCATCATCCGCGATCTGAATCTGGACGTGAACGACAACGAGATCGTCGCGGTGGTGGGGCGCAACGGCATGGGCAAGACCACGCTGATGAAATCCCTGATCGGCATGACCCCCAGCCGTGCCGGCAGCGTGTCCCTGAACCACACCGACCTCAGCGCCATGAAAAGCTTTCAGCGGGTGCGCGCCGGGCTCGGTTTCGTGCCCCAGGGGCGGATGATTTTTCCCGCCCTCACGGTGCGCGAAAACATCGAGACCGGCCTGGCGGCGGTGGGCGAAAAGAAGGTGCCACGCGATCTCTATGAATTGTTTCCGGTGCTGGAAGAAATGCAGCACCGGCGGGGCGGCAACCTGTCCGGCGGTCAGCAGCAGCAACTGGCGATCGCACGGGCACTGGCCACGCGCCCCAAGGTGCTGCTGCTGGACGAGCCCACCGAAGGCATCCAGCCCTCCATCATCCAGGAGATGGCGCGCACCCTGAAACGTATCCGCGACGAGCGCGGCCTGTCCATCGTGGTGTCCGAGCAGGTGCTCAGCTTCGTGATGGAGATCGCCGACCGGATTCTGGTGATCGAAAAAGGCGACATCGTTCACCAGGAAGACAAAGAGGACGCCGACCAGAACAAGATCGCCAGCTATCTGGCGGTCTGAATCCGCTCAACGAAAGCGAGGAGCCAAGTTATGCGACACGGTGATATTTCCAGCAGCAGCGATACCGTCGGGGTGGCGGTGGTCAACTATAAGATGCCGCGCCTGCACAGCCGCGCCGAGGTGCTCGATAACGCCCGCGCCATCGCCGAGATGATCAAGGGCATGAAGGTGGGCCTGCCGGGCATGGACCTGGTGGTGTTCCCGGAATACAGCACCATGGGCATTATGTACGACCCGGATGAAATGATGGACACCGCCGCCACCGTGCCCGGTGACGAGACCGCCATTTTTTCCGCCGCCTGCCGGGAAGCGAAAACCTGGGGCGTATTCTCCCTCACCGGCGAACGCCACGAGGAACACCCGCACAAATCCCCCTACAACACTCTGATTCTGATCAACGACCAGGGCGAAGTGGTGCAGAAGTACCGCAAGTGCATCCCCTGGTGCCCGATTGAAGGCTGGTACCCCGGTGACACCACCTATGTCACCGAAGGCCCCAAGGGCATGAAGCTCAGCCTGATCATCTGCGATGACGGCAACTACCCGGAGATCTGGCGCGACTGCGCCATGAAGGGCGCCGAGCTGATCGTGCGCTGCCAGGGCTATATGTACCCGGCCAAGGAGCAGCAGGTGATGATGTCCAAAAGCATGGCCTGGGCCAACAACTGCTATGTGGCGGTGGCCAACGCCGCCGGCTTCGACGGCGTCTACTCCTACTTCGGCCATTCGGCGATTATCGGCTTCGACGGCCGCACGCTCGGCGAGTGCGGCGAAGAGGAAATGGGCATTCAGTACGCCCAGCTCTCGATCAGCCAGATCCGCGACGCGCGCGCCAACGACCAGTCCCAGAACCATCTGTTCAAGCTGCTGCACCGGGGCTACACCGGCATCCACGATTCCGGCGACGGCGACAAGGGCATCGCGGACTGCCCGTTCGAGTTCTACCGCACCTGGGTCATGGACGCGCAGAAAGCCCAGGAAAACGTGGAAGCCATGACCCGCTCCACGGTGGGCGTGGCGGACTGTCCGGTGAAGGACCTGCCGGTGGACGGTAAAGAGAAAAATGCCTGAGGCCGCCATGCCCTTTATCAATGACCGCCTGCAGGAGAATCAGGAACGGCTGGCCCGGGAAGAACGGGCCAGCCGGCCGGAGCGGGCACCGCGCTTTGTGTTCGAGCCGGAGGCCGTGATGGCGCGCTTGCGTGCCCGCATTGTCGGTCAGGCGCCGGTGCTCGACGCCATGGAAGACATGCTGCGCGTGGTCAAGGCGGACATCGGCGACCCGCACCGGCCGCTGGCGGTGAATCTGTTCATGGGCCCCACCGGGGTGGGTAAAACCGAAACCGTGCGGCTGATCAGCGAAGCGATCCACGGCCGCGCGGACGGCTTCTGCCGCATCGATATGAACACCCTGGCCCAGGAGCACTACGCCGCCGCGCTCACCGGCGCGCCGCCGGGCTATGTGGGCAGCAAGGAAGGCCACACCCTGTTTGATGTGGATCTGATCCAGGGCAGTTTCAGCAAGCCCGGCATCGTGCTGTTCGACGAACTGGAAAAAGCCAGCACCGAAGTGATCCGTTCGCTGCTCAATGTGCTGGAAAGCGGCCGGCTGCTGCTGTCCGGCGGCACCCGCAGCATCGATTTCCGCAACACCCTGATTTTCATGACCAGCAATGTGGGCGCCCGCGAGGCCGGCGATTACCGCGCCCGTTTCCGGCACGGCTGGCGGCACTGGCTGGGGCTGTCGCCACGCCATGAGGGCCGGGTTCTGGAGCGCGCCCTGCATCGCCGCTTCGACCCGGAATTCATCAACCGCATCGACCGGGTGCTGCCGTTTCAGCGGCTTGATGCCGCCTGGCTGGACACCCTGCTGGACATCGAGCTGGGCAAACTCAACCAGCGTCTGGCGCGGCGCCGCGCCCGCCTGGAGCTGGACAACGGCGCGCGCCAGTTTCTCTGCCGCGCCCACGACGACCGCTTCGGCGCCCGGGATCTGGCCCGCCGCCTGCGCGCCGAGCTGGAACCGGCGCTCGCCCGGGCCCTGCTGGAACGCCGCGCCGACGACACCTTTCTGGCGCTGCTCGACGGCGACCGGCTGAGCGTGGTGCCGGTGAACCGCTGAGCCGGGCAATACGTCATCTGACGTAGTCGCCGGGGCCTTTTCGCGAATGGTGAGCGGTGCGCCGATCACCGATATTGAAACCCACGGAATCACGCTTGCCCGAAAAACTGGAGGAACCGACACCATGGCTGAGACCATCATTAAAATCGATCTCGACACTTCGCCCTACGACAACGATATGGTGCACAACCGCTGGCATCCCGACATTCCCATGGCGGCGATGGTGAAGCCCGGCGACGACTTCATCGTTGAATGCCACGACTGGACCGGCGGCCAGATCCATAACGACGACAACGCCGAGGACGTGCGCGACGTGGACCTCACCCAGGTGCATTTCCTGTCCGGCCCGGTGGGCGTGGAAGGCGCCGAGCCCGGCGACCTGCTGGTGGTCGATATCCTCGACATCGGCACCTTCGAGGAAAGCCAGTGGGGCTTCAACGGCTTCTTCTCGAAGCAGAACGGCGGCGGCTTTCTCACCGAGCATTTCCCGGAAGCGCAGAAAACCATCTGGGACTTCAACGGCATGTTCACCAAGTCGCGGCATATTCCCGGCGTGGAGTTCGCCGGCCTGATTCACCCGGGGCTGATCGGTTGCCTGCCGTCCAAGGACATGCTCAACGAGTGGAACAGCCGCGAAAAAGAACTCTACGACACCGAGCCGGATCGCGTGCCCGGTTTGGTCAACCTGCCGTTCGCCGACACCGCCCATATGGGCAAACTCAAGGGCAGCGAGAAAGCGGCGGCCGCCGCCGAGGGCGCGCGCACCGTGCCGCCCCGCGAGCACGGCGGTAACTGCGACATCAAGGACCTGTCACGCGGTTCGCAGATCTACTTCCCGGTGTATGTGAAAGACGCCGGCCTGTCCGTGGGCGACCTGCACTTCAGCCAGGGCGACGGCGAGATCACCTTCTGCGGCGCCATCGAAATGGCCGGCTGGATTCACATGCGCGTCAACCTGATCAAAGGCGGCATGGAGAAGTACGCGATCAAGAACCCGATCTTCAAACCCAGCAAGATCGCGCCCAAGTACGACGACTACCTGATCTTCGAAGGCATCTCCGTGGACGAACAGGGCAAGCAGCACTATCTGGACGTGCACATCGCCTACCGCCAGGCCTGCCTGAACGCCATCGAGTACCTGAAGAAGTTCGGCTATACCGGCGCCCAGGCCTACTCGCTGCTCGGCTGCGCGCCGGTGCAGGGCCACATCAGCGGGGTGGTGGACGTGCCCAACGCCTGCGCCACATTATGGCTGCCCACCGACATCTTCGACTTCGATCTCAAGCCCGGTGTCGACGGCCCGCAACACAGCGTCGCCGGCAGCACCGACGTGCCGCTGGCCAAGGATAAATAGGGGAGGGCGCCACCATGCCGTTGTACGACTATAAATGCACCGAGCACGGCCTGTTCCACGAGCTGGTGCCGGTGCAGGCGTCCGGGGAAACCTGCCCCTGCCCCACCTGCGGCGTGCTGTCCGCGCGGGTGATCCTGGTCGCCCCGGAGGTACTGGACATGGCCCCGGAACGGCGCTCGGCCTTCGAGCGCAACGAACGGGCCCGCCACGAACCCCGGCGCGGCAACCAGCACTCGGAAAAGGAGCAGGGCTGCTGCCACCACGAACGCCACAAACCCAAGGTCTTCTACACCGCCGAAGGCAATAAGATGTTTCCGTCGGCGCGGCCCTGGATGATCAGCCACTGATTCAGTTAACAGTTAATAGTTAATAGTTAACAGCGACGCGGGCCGGCTATGCGCAGGTCCGAGAGCAAAGAGGCCGCGCTCGGGGTTTGGGCGCGGCCTCTTGCGTTTCGGGCTCCACGGGCTTTGCCCGCGTCGCTGTTAACTATTCACTGTTAACCATTAACTAAAAAAGCACCATCCCGAGGCTTTCGGCGACGCAGGCGGGTTTGTCGCTGCCTTCCAGTTCGATGGTGACTTCGTTGCAGAGCAGGTAGCGGCCTTCGCCCTTGGCGGCCACGGATTTCATCACGAAGCGTCCGCGCACACGGCCGCCGGCGGGGACCGGGGTCAGAAAGCGGCAGCTGTTAAGGCCGTAGTTAAGGCCCGCCTTGGCGCCTTCCACGGTGTAGATCTCGTCCTTGAACATGGGGATCAGTGACAGGGTCAGGTAGCCGTGGGCGATGGGGCCGCCCATGGGCGATTCCTTCTTGGCGCGTTCCACGTCCACGTGAATCCACTGGTGGTCGCCGGTGGCGTCGGCGAACTGGTTGATGCGCTCCTGGCTCACCGTCATCCATTCGGTGACGCCCAGTTCCTTGCCTTCCCAGCTTTTCAGCTCTTCCGGGCCGTTGATTGTCAGCATTGGTCTCTCCTCGAACGATTCAAAAAAAGAGATAGCTTCAGGCTTCACGCGGCAGGCTTCAAGCTCAAAAACAGCGGCGCCGGCGGCCGGCCGGCTTGTGGCCTGAGGCCGATGTTGTATCCTGCGTTCTGAGTTTCTTCGAGGTCTTCCATGCACATCCATATTCTCGGCGTCTGCGGCACCTTCATGGGGTCGCTGGCGCAGCTGGTCCGGGCCCAGGGGCACCGGGTCACCGGTTCCGACCAGAACGTCTACCCGCCGATGAGCGATCAGCTCAGCGCCGCCGGCATCGAGCTGATCCAGGGCTATGACCCCGCTCAGCTGGAGCCGGCCCCGGACCTGGTGGTGATCGGCAACGCCCTGAGCCGGGGCAACCCGGCGGTGGAGCATGTGCTGGACCAGGGCATGCCCTATACCTCCGGCGCCCAGCTGCTCGCCGAGGTGGTGCTGCCCGGCCGTTGGGTGCTGGCGGTGGCGGGCACCCACGGCAAGACCACCACCGCCTCCATGCTGGCGTGGATTCTCGAGGACGCGGGCCTCGACCCGGGCTATCTGATCGGCGGCGTGCCCGGCAACTTCGGCGTCTCCGCGCGGCTCGGCGGCACGCCGTTTTTCGTGGTCGAAGCGGACGAGTACGACACCGCCTTTTTCGACAAGCGCAGCAAGTTCGTGCACTACCGGCCGCGCACCGTGGTGCTCAACAATCTCGAGTTCGACCACGCGGATATCTTTCCGGACCTGGCCGCCATCCAGACCCAGTTTCACCATCTGCTGCGCACCGTGCCGTCCCTGGGCCGGGTGATTCTGCCCCACGGCGAAGCCGCTCTGGAGGAAACCCTGGCGCGGGGCTGCTGGAGCGAGGTGGAGCGGTTCGGCGAGCAGGCCGACCCGGGCTACCGGCTGGAACGTCCGGACGGCTCCCGCTTCACGGTGATGGAAAAGGGGACAGACATCGCCGTGGTGGACTGGTCGCTCACCGGCCGCCATAACGTCAATAACGCCATGGCGGCGCTGTTGGCGGCGCGCCATGTGGGCGTCACCCTGGAAGACGGTGCCGCCGCCCTGGGCCGCTTCCAGGGCGTGAAGCGCCGCATGGAGCTGCGCGGCGAGGTGGACGGCGTGCGCGTCTACGACGACTTCGCCCACCACCCTACGGCCATCGCCACCACCCTGGACGGCCTGCGCCGTCGGGTGGGCGACGAGCAGGTGCTGGCGGTGATCGAGCCGCGCTCCAACACCATGCGCCTGGGCCGCCACCGGGAGGCCCTGGCGGCCAGTGCCCGGGACGCGGATCAGGTGATCTGGTATCAGCCGCCGGGGCTGGAATGGTCCCTGGACGCGGTGGTCGCCGAGTCGCCGGTGCCGGCGCGGGTGGAAACCGACCTGGACGCCCTGGTGGCGTCGGTGGCGGCCCAGCCCGGGCCCCTCAACGTGGTGGTGATGAGCAACGGCGGCTTCGGCGGCGTGCACGAAAAACTGCTGGCGGCGCTGCGACAGCGTTTGCCTCAAGGGAGTGGAAGCCATGACGGATAGCACACGCCAACGTGTCACCCTGGCGTTTACCGGGGCCTCCGGCGCCCCCTATGGCCTGCGGCTGCTGCAGTGTCTGCTGAGAGCGGACTGCGAGGTGTTCGTGATCCTGTCCAAGGCGGCGCGGGTGGTGATCGGCATGGAGACCGATCTCAGCCTGCCCGCCGGCACCGGCAAGGCGGAAACCGTGTTGCGTGAGTACGCCGGCACCGATCGGGGCGCGCTCACCGTGTGCGGCCTGGAACAGTGGACCGCGCCGGTGGCCTCGGGCTCCGGCGCGCCGGCGTCGATGGTGGTGTGCCCCTGCTCCACCGGCACCCTGTCGGCGATCGCCAATGGCGCCAGTGACAACCTGATCGAGCGCGCCGCGGACGTGGCCCTCAAGGAGCGCCGCCAGCTGATCCTGGTGCCCCGGGAAAGCCCGTTCTCGGCGATTCATCTGGAAAACATGCTCAAGCTGGCGCGCCTGGGCGTCACCATCCTGCCGGCGGCGCCCGGGTTCTATCACCGCCCGCAAAGCGTCGACGACCTGATCGACTTCGTGGTGGCGCGGATTCTCGACCAGCTCGGCGTCGAGCAGACCCTGGTCAAGCGCTGGGGCGAGTGACCCCGCGCCGGGCTACAGGCTGTAGCGAATCGGTACGGTCACTTTAATCAGTTCCGAAGCCAATTCCGAGGGCGGCTCGGGGAAGCGCAGCCGGCGCACCAGTTCCAGGGATTGCTGGTCAAGGATGCGGCTGTCGGAGCTGCTCTTCAGGCTGACGTCCTGGGCGCGGCCCTGGCTGTCGAGAAAGAATTCCACTTCCACCACGCCCTGCTGGCGCCGCATGCGTGCCCGGGCCGGGTATTCCTTGTTGTATTCAATGGTGTCGCGGACCTTGCCCAGATAGCGGTCCAGCAGGTTGTCGTGGTCGCCGCTTTTACGCACGCCCTCGCCGGGGTCGCCGGCCATGCCTTTCTGGCCCTGGGGCTGCTGCTGGGCCTGGTCGGCGGTGCGGGTTTCGGTGTCCTGCTGCTGCGCGGGCGCCGCCGGTTCGGTTTCCGGCTCCGGTTCGGGCTCAGGCTCAGGCTCAGGCTCAGGCTCCGGCTTGGGCTCCGGTTTGGGTTCAGGCTTCGGCTTCGGTTTTGGCTTGGGTTCGGGTTTCGGTTCCGGCTTGGGTTTCGGCTCAGGCTTGGGTTCCGGCTTCGGCTCGGGCTTGGGTTCCGGGGCCGGCTCGGGGGCCGTGGCCACCGGGCTGTCGCTGGGCTTTTTCGCCAGGTTCAGGGTCACCGCCTGCTGTTGGCCCTCCTTGGCGGGGCGGCCACCGGCCAGGGTCATGCTGCCCACGCCCACCAGCAACACGGCATGGGCGGCGAGGGCCAGGCTCCAGGCGAGAATCACGCGGGGTTTGGGCATCACGGTGTGTTCTTACTCCGGGTTACCAGGCGTACTTCTTCCACGCCGGCGTCGCGCAGGGTTTCCAGGCTGTTACGCAGCGTGCTGAGCGCGGTGTCGGCGTCGGCCATCAGGCGCACCGGCTGGGGCCCGTCGGTATCGGTGGGCGGTGCGGCGTCCACCGCGGTGGTGTCCTCGGCCGCCGCGGCGGCGCGGCGGTGCTCGCGGATCAGGTCCGCCATCCGCTCGGGGTCCACCGGCTCGCCCTGGTGCAGCAGCCGGCCTTTCTTGTCCAGCACCAGCATGAACTGCTCCAGGTTCTCCTCGGTGTCGGCGCTGGCGCTGTCCGGCGCCTCCACGTCCCCTTCCGGTCGCGGCGCCAGCTGGCCCGCCACCATGAAGAAGATCAGCAGCAGAAAGACCACATTGATCAGCGGCAGTACCGGCTCCAGGGGCGGCCGGCGGCCGCTGTCCGGAGACTCCAGATTCATGGCATCAGCTCCAGCTGCACGTCCTCAATGCCGGCGGCGCGGGCCGCGTCCAGGGTGGCCAGGGCGGCTTGCAGCGGCGCGTCCGCTTCGCCGGTGATCAGCACCGTGGCGTCCCGCCCTTGCAGGCGTTCCGCCAGGGCCGACACCGCATAGCGTTCCCCCTCCATCTCCACCTGGCCGTCGGCGGTGACGGTCAGCGTCAGCCAGTCCTGATCCTGGCGCTGCTCGCTGGCCTCGCTGGGCAGCACATTGACCGGCAGATCCTTCCAGTCGCCAAAGCGGCTGGCGAGCATGAAGAAGATCAGCAGAATGAACACCACATCAATCAGTGGTGTCAGGCTGATGGTCGGGGAGCGATGGCGTTCCGGTTCCAGGTGCATGGATCAGCCGCCGACGGCGACCCGGCGCGGGGCCTGATCGCGGGCCGGTGCTTCGCTGTCCCGGGTTTGTCCGGCGCCTTGCCGGCGCACCTGCACCTTCAGGCGGGCCAGGCGGTCCTGCATTTTTTCACGGCACAGCTCAATGGTGCGGTCGGCCCAATGGAAGGCCGCCAGCGCGGGGATCGCCACGGTAAGACCGGCGGCGGTGGTGAGCAGCGCTTCCCAGATACCGCCGGACAGAATCGACGGGTCCACCTGGGAACCGGCGGCTTCCAGGGCCTGGAAGGCGCCGATCATGCCGAACACGGTGCCCAGCAGGCCGATCAACGGCGACAGCGCACTGATCACTTCCAGGGTGCGCAGGCCGCCGCGCATGTCTTCCAGCGCCTCGCGGCCGCGCCGCAGGCTGTCCTCTTCCCAGCTGTCCGCGTCCATGGCGCGGTTGTGCCAGGCGCTCAACACCACCTGATCCACCGGCGAACGCCCGGCGTCGCCGACCACCGGCGTATCGCCGCGCTCCAGACTTTCCAGCAGGGCGTCGGCCTGTTTGCTGGCCACCGGTCGCAGGCGGGCGAACTGGAGCATCTTGGTGAGCAGCGTGGCGAGCGCCACCACCGACAGCACCGCCAAAAGCCACATGGCGACACCGCCGGCGACGAACCACTCGGGGAGTTGAAGCTGCAAGGAAGACATCATGTCCGAACTCCTGTTGGCGGGCGCATACCGCCATCACGGGAAAAAGGGCAGAAAAAGGGCGATATCGCCAGAGAGCCGGAGTCTAGCATCTCGCGGCCTGAATGCAAGTCATTCCTATTTACATTTCAGGCGGCGGGTCCGGTGGGACCCGCGCTTGTGGGAGCTTGCCTTGCAAGCGAAAGGCCGGCTTTGCCGGCCGGCAAAGGTTGCCCCGCAGGATTCCAGAGTCCTTAGCGCTGGATCAACGTGTAGTTGAAGTCGGACTCGATCGGCTCGCCGTCGGCGTTCAGCATTTCCACCGCGTTGGTGGCTTTCTGCAGAAAACGGAACTGCTCGGACGGATCAGTGGGATTGAGGATGAACAGCGGGTAGGACTTGCCGTCCACGGATTGCCGCTCGGCGATCCAGTTGCCGCGGTCCACGTCACTGCCGCCGGCCTTGGCGCCGTCCAGAAACTTCTGGCGCAGTTCAAAGCGTGACGGTTGGTCCGCCTCATCCCGGTACAGCGTCAGGGTGGTCTGGATCCCGGAACAGTCCGCGCAGGGCAGCACGCCCTGGTACACCGTTTTGCTGGCTTTGGGATCCGGTTGCGGCTCGGGGGCGGTCTGGCAGCCGGCCAGTGCGAACAGCGCGCCAAGCGTAAGAACGGAAAGGGCCTTTTTCATATTTGGTCTCCCTGACATCAATTAAGAAGCATCAGTATAGACCGCGCTGCGTGAACCGGTTCACAGCTTTAACAGTGTTTAACCGTGAAGAAGGGCTCAGTCCCGGCGGCGAGCCAGGTAGCGTTGCACCCCTTCCGCGATCAGGAAGACCACCCCCAGAGCGATTAGAAAGTACAGCAGAATCATGTTTCCCCAGACCAGTGAGTCAGCCGAAAGCTTGATGCCAAGCCATTTTTTGCATTCGAGAATAGGGCAGCCGGGGCCCTTAAAACAGTAACTTACTGTTAATGCTTGTAAGAATAACGACCTATGCAATTAGCGTCATTGGACTTTAGTGGAAAGCGGACCCGGGTCACAGTTCGCGGCGATACGGTGCGCCCCGGGGCCGAAAAGGGAGGGGGGGGAAGGGTTCAGCCGAGCAGTTCCAGCGGGCCGGTGCGTTCGATGCCGCGCTGATAGGCCGGGCGGGCTTCCACGCGCTGGATAAAGTCGCGGATGTGCGGCAGGGCGTCCAGGTTGGCGCGGGCGCCGGCGGCCTGCAGCGGGAAACTCATCTGCACGTCGGCGGCGGTCAGTGCCTCGCCGGCGAACCAGGTGTGGCTGGCGAGGTGGCTTTCCACCAGGCGCAGCTGCTCTTCAATGCGCGGCTGCACGAAGCCGCCCACCATGCCGCCGCTGATTTTCTTGGCGATCGGCTTGGCGAAGAACGGCATCGGCGCCTTGGGCACCCGGCTGAAGATCAGCTTCATGACCATCAGCGGCATCAGCGAGCCTTCCGCGTAGTGCAGCCAGTATTGGTAGTTCAGCCAGTTGGGGTCGTCCACGGCGGGCTTGAGGCGGCCGCCGCCGTGCTTTTCCACCAGGTACTCGATAATGGCGCCGGATTCCGCCACCACGGTGTCGCCGTCGGTGATCACCGGCGACTTGCCCAGGGGGTGCACCCGGCGCAACGACTCGGGGGCCAGCATAGTGTTGGGATCGCGCTTGTAGTGCTCGATCTCGTAGGGAACGCCGAGTTCCTCGAGCAGCCAGACGATGCGTTGCGAGCGGGATTTTTCCAGATGGTGGACGATGATCATTGAGCTTCCCCGATACGGTAAGGGTGATGAATGCAGCGCAGAGCATAGCATCGGGCGGCCTGCTTTACCGTCAAGGTGGGGCGCTCCGGCCGTCAGCCCCCGGCGCCGGGGGTGCCGGCTTCGTTCCGGGTCACCGCCGCGGCCTGGGCGCCGGGCAGGCGGTGCACCGCTTCCAGCACGTCGTCGAGCACCGCCTGGCTTTTCCAGGCCGACGGTGTGTTAACGATGGCGGACACCGCCCAGGTGGTGTTGTTGCTGTCGCGGGTGAAGCCGGCCACCGCGCGCACATTGGTCAGTGAGCCGGTTTTGATGTGGCCTTCGCCGCGCAGGCCGGTGTCACGCAGCCGGTTGTGCATGGTGCCGTCCATGGCCACCAGCGGCAGCGAGGCGATCAGCTCGGCGGCGAACGGGCTGCGCCAGGCCTGCTGCAGCATCTTGATCTGTTCCATGGGGCTCATACGCGCGTCGCGGGACAGGCCGGCGCCGTTGTCCAGCACCACCGCGCGTGGATCCATGCCTTTCAGCGCCATCCAGTCCTTGATGGTGCGCTCGGCGGCGGCCAGGTCGTCGCGGTCTTCCGCCAGCCGGTGTTCGGCGCCGATGGTCAGGTAGAGCTGGCGCGCCATCACGTTGCTGCTCCACTTGTTGATGTCGCGGACCATGGTGACCAGGTCCGGCGATGAGGTGGTGGCGAGCAGGTCGACGCCCGCCGGCAGGCGGTCGAAACGGGTGGCGCCGGTGATGGTGCCGCCCAGCTGTTTCCACAGGCCGCGAATAATGGCGGCGGTGTAGGTTTCCTGGCTCATCAGCGACAGATAGTTGCCGGCCCGGCAGCCCGGCGGCAGCGAGCCGGAGACCGTGACGGTGATACGGCCGTTGTCCTGGTAGCTGGGTTCCACCTTGAGACGGCGGCCGGAGGGGCAGCGGCCGCCGCTGGTCAGGGTGATCTGATTGTCCAGTGTGATGGCGTCGGCGACCGGGTCCACCCAGGCGCTGACGCCGTCCTTGCGGGCGGCGAACTGAAAGTGGAACACGTTCAGGTTGGTGAGCAGGGCGTGGGGCTCCACCAGGAAAGGGGCGTGGGGGTTGTCGCCGTCGTCGTCGAAATGCGGCTGGCCGTGGGGCAGCCGGAAGTAGGAATCGTCCAGCACCAGGTCGCCCTGGACCTGACGGATGCCGTAGGCGCGCAGGTCGCGCAGCAGCTGCCAGAGGCGCTCCTCGGTGAGCTTGGGGTCACCGGCGCCGACCAGAAACAGGTCGCCCTCGAGCACGTCGCCGTTCAATTCCCCGTTGGTGTAAACGCGGGTGTGCCATTTGAAGCTGGGGCCGAGCAGCTCCAGCGCCGCGTAGGTGGTCAGCAGCTTCATGGTGGAGCCCGGGTTCATCACCCGGTCCGCGTTGACGAAGCGCGCCTCGCCCGGGCCGTCCAGGGGCACGGCGGCGAGGGCCAGGGCTTCATCCGGCAGTTGCAGCGCTTCCATGCGCTCCATGATCCGGTCCGGCCAGTCTTCGGCGCCGGCGGGGGCGGTCAGGAGGGTGGCGGCGACAACAATCGACAGAACACGAACGGCAAGCCGCATAAGTCCGGAACTCTCCCTGTTTAGGGTCCAACGGGTTAGTGAACACTAGCGTAAAGGAAAAGCCGGGGGCGGTCAGGAGGGCGATGGTGGGGTAATTGTAAATTCTTCCAGCGCGCCACGGGGCGGGGTTCGCCGCCGGGGTTTGCTATAGTGGCGGCGCCGTTCGTCCACCTGCCCAAAGAGGAAACCTGGATGTCGAAATTGTTGCTTAACCTGCGCCGGGTACCCGACGACGAGCGCGATGACATTTGTGCGCTGCTGGATCAGCACGGCATCCCCCATTACCAGACCGAACCCAGCGTCTGGGGCGTCTCCGCCGGCGGCATCTGGCTGAGCGACGATCAGGATTGGGAGCGGGCCCGGCCGTTGCTGGCGGACTATCAGCGGCGCCGTCTCGAGCAGCAGCGCGCCGCCTTCGAACAGGCGCACCGGCGCGGCGAACCCACCACTGTGTGGCGCAACCTGCGCGCCCGGCCGCTGCGGGCGCTGGCGTTTCTGATCGCCGCCATCGCGGTGCTGCTAATCACAGTGGTGCCGTTCGTGACGCTGGGTTGACCCGCCTTGTGCGAGCGGGCCCTGCCCGCGAAAGGGAGCAAAGCTCCCGGCAGGATCCCAGAGACCTGTCTAACGGCAGCTCCCTCAGCCTCTCTGGGATCCTGCCGGGTGGCTGGACGCCACCCTTTCGCGGGCGAGGCCCGCTCCTACAAGTTGGTTAGAGCTCGCGGGCCAGGTTCTCCGGATCGCCGACGTCGATGCCCTTGTGCTGCAGGTCGGCGTGGTAGGAGCTGCGCACCATGGGGCCGGAGGCCACCGAGGTGAAGCCCATCTTGCGGCCTTCCACGGCGAACATCTTGAAGTCGTCCGGGTGCACATAGCGCTCCACCGGCGCGTGGAATTTGCTGGGCTGCAGGTACTGGCCGATGGTGATCATGTCGACGCCGTGGTCGCGCAGGTCGCGCAGCGTTTCCAGCACCTGATCGTTGGTCTCGCCCAGGCCCACCATGATGCCGGACTTGGTGGGCACGTCCGGACGCCGCTCGCCGAAGCGCCGCAGCAGGTCCAGGGAATGCTGGTAGCGGGCGCCGGGCCGGGCTTTTTTGTACAGGTGCGGCACCGTCTCGATGTTGTGGTTGAACACGTCCGGCGGAGTGGCGTCGAGAATGTCCAGGGCGTCGTCCAGGCAGGGCCGGAAATCCGGGGTCAGGATTTCCACCTTGGTGTCCGGGCTCAGGGCGCGCACTTCGCGGATGCACTCGGCGAAGTGGGCGGCGCCGCCGTCGGGCAGGTCGTCCCGGTCCACCGAGGTGATCACCACGTACTTGAGCCCCAGGTCGGCCACCGATTCCGCCAGATGCTTGGGCTCATCCGGGTCCAGCCCGTTGGGGCGGCCGAAGCCCACGTCGCAGAACGAGCAGCGCCGCGTGCAGATGTCGCCCATGATCATGAAGGTGGCGGTGCCGCCGCCGAAGCATTCCGGCAGGTTGGGGCAGGCCGCTTCCTCGCACACGGTGTGCAGCTTCTGCTTGCGCAGCATCGATTTGATGCGCTGGATCTCGCCGTTGGCGGGCACCCGAACGCGGATCCAGTCCGGTTTGCGCTCGCGGGCCGGGCGGACTTCATTGACCAGCGGAATGGTGCGGACCTTGTCGGCGCCGCGTAGTTTGTCGCCGACTTTAACCTTCGCTTTCACCGGGCGGTCGGCCTGGGCTTCGCTCATGGGAACGTCTCTCGAAGTTATCTGCCTTGTGGGCTCTGCAATGGAGTGTACCAGTCCGGCGGCGGGGCTGTCCGGGGGGTGAGCCCCAGCCGGCGCGACAGAATGGTAACCAGATCCTGCTCCAGCGCCTGGCGGGACACCGTCACGCCTTCGGCGGCCAGGCTGGTGACCGGCTGCCCGGCGTAGCCGCAGGGGTTGATGCGTCGCCAGGGCGCCGGGTCCGGCTCGCGGTTGAGCGACAGGCCGTGGTAGCTGCCGCGCTGGCGGATGCGCAGCCCCAGCGAGGCGATCTTGGCGCCGGCCACATAGACGCCGGGGGCGCCGGGCCGGTTCTCCGCGTCCAGACCCTGGTCGCGCAGGTATTCCACCACGCTGTCCTCAATGGCGGTGACCACGGCGCGGGCGCCCAGGCCCAGCCGGCGCACGTCCAGCAGCAGGTAGACCACCGTCTGCCCGGGGCCGTGGTAGGTCACCTGGCCGCCCCGGTCACTGTGCACCACCGGGATGTCGCCGGGGTCGAGGATGTGCTCCGGTTTGCCGGCCTGGCCCAGGGTATAAACCGGCGGGTGCTCCAGCACCCAGAGTTCGTCGCCGGTGTGCGCGTCGCGCTGCTCGGTGAAATCCTTCATTGCCTGCCAGCAGGACGGGTAGTCCACTCTGGGGAAATGACGCACTGTGACCGGCGTGGTGGGCATGGCGGGCGCCGGCTCAGAGGGTGATTTTGACGTGCGGGCAGGCATCCAGATCCCGGTAGATGCTTTCCACCTGTTCGCGGTGGCGCAGCGTCACGCTGGCGGTGATCGACACGAAGTTGCCCTTGGTGCTGGGGCGGCTGCTCAGGTGGGCGTGGCGGTCGAAATCCGCCACATGCTGCTCCAGGATGTCCGCCACCGCGTCTTCCAGGGGCGCATCGGCGGCGCCCATGACCTTGAGCTGCATGTCGTGGGGAAAGTCCCACAGGTCTTCGCGGATCGCCATGGTCGGTCTCTCTTTCGTTCAGTGTCTCAATCCAGGCCGCAAAGGCGGCGCTTGAACTGAATATAGTGGCGCGACAGCGTTTTCCAAGTGGCACCGGGCCGGCCGTCGCCCACCGGGCGGTCGTTCAGGCGAGTGATCGGCACCACATCCTTGGTGGAGCTGCTCACCCAGATTTCGTCCGCGTCGTGGAGCCGCGCTTCGGGAATCTCCCGCTCCGCCACCGGGATGCCGTGCTCGCGGCACAGCTCCACCACCAGATCGCGGGTGATGCCGCCCAGAATGCGGGTGCTGTGCGGCGGCGTGCTCACCTCGCCGTTATGCACCGTGAACACGTTGCTGGCGGCGCCTTCGGTGACCAGACCCTCGCGCAGCAGCACCGCTTCCACGGCGCCGGACGCCACCGCCTGCTGGCGCAGCAGGATATTGGGCAGCAGCGAAATCGACTTGATGTCGCAGCGCGCCCAGCGGGTATCCGCCAGGGTGATGGCCGCCGCGCCCCGGGTCTGGTGCAGGCTGTCGGCGGAGGGCACCGGGATCGGCGCGCTGGTAAGAAACACGGTGGGCGCCACCGGCGGGTCCGGAAAGGCGTGGTCGCGCTTGTCGGCCACGCCGCGGGTGATCTGCAGATACACGGACAGATTGCCGCCGCCATTGGCGGCCACCATCTCCTCGCAGAGCCGCCGCCATCCGGCCCGGTCGTGGGGGTTGGCGATGGACACCTCCGCCAGCGACCGTTCCAGGCGCTGCAGGTGAGCGTCGAGGCGGAACAGCACGCCGTTGAAGGCGGGGATCACCTCGTAGACGCCGTCGGCGAACAGAAAGCCCCGGTCCATGGGCGAAATACGGGCCCGCTCCGGGTCCATGAATTCGCCGTTAAGGTAGACCTTGCCGTTCGCCATGAGCGGCCTCTAGCTGAACAATCCTTTAAAGAACAATACGACGTGGTCCCAGATCTTGGCAAAGAAGCCGGCTTCTTCCACGTTTTCCAGCGCCACCAGCGGGCGCTGCGCCACGGTCTCGTCGGCCAGCGTGACCGTCAGGGTGCCGTACTGTTCGCCTTCGCGGATCGGCGCGCGCAGCTCCGGCCGGATCGACATGGACGCCTTCAGCTGATCCTGGCTGTCCTTGGGCACGGTGAGAATCAGGTCCTCTTCCAGGCCCAGACGCACCTGGTTGGCGGCGCCCATCCATACCGCCGGTGTGTCGAGCACGTCGCCGGCGCCGTAGCCTTCATAGGTCTCGTAGAAGCGGAAGCCGTAGCTCAGCAGCTTCTGGGATTCGCGCGCCCGTGCCGCCTCGGAATCGGTGCCCATCACCACCGCGATCAGGCGCATGCCGTCCTGCTTGGCGGAGGACACCAGGCAGTAGCCGGCTTCCTCGGTGTGGCCGGTTTTCAGGCCGTCGACGCTGTCGTCCCGCCACAGCAGCAGGTTGCGGTTGTGCTGGGTGATGCCGTTGTAGGTGAATTCCTTCTGGGCGTAGAGATCATAGTGTTCCGGGAAGTCACGGATAATCGCCCGCGCCAGAATCGCCAGGTCGTGGGCGGTGGTGTAGTGGTTCTCCGCCGGCCAGCCGGTGGCGTTCATGAAGTGGGTGTCGTCCATGCCCAGCTCGCGGGCCTGGTTGTTCATCAGGTCGGCGAAGGCTTCCTCGGAGCCGGCCACGTACTCGGCCAGGGCGACGCTGGCGTCATTGCCGGATTGGATCACCACGCCTTTCAGCAAATCCTGCACCGATACCCGGGTGCCTTCCTGAATGAACATGCGCGAGCCGCCCATGCGCCACGCCTTAACGCTGATCGGCACCATCTCCTGCTCGGCGATATTGCCGGCGGCGATCTCCTTTTCCACCAGATAGGCGGTCATCATTTTGGTGAGACTGGCCGGCGGCAGCTCCTGCTCGGCGTTGTGCTCGACGATCACCTGGCCGCTTTTGGCGTCCATCAGCAGGTAGCCGCGCGCGTCCACGTCGGGGGCGCGGGGTATCAGGCCGTTGGCGGCGCTCAGCGGTGCCAGGGTGAGCAGGGAGAGACAGATGAACACCCGGAACAGCAGGGTTTGCGGGGAGAGGTATTGAGTCATCATTTCAGCCTTACGGGCGGATCAGTTCACGGGGATGGGTGGGGTAAAGCCCGCCTGGCGTATCGCCTGGCGGGCCCGGTCGCGGGCCTCGTTGCTGGCAAACGGGCCCAGCCATACTTTGTACAGCGCACTGCTTTCCGGCTGCCGCACGGACACCGGCAGTTTCAGTTCGTCGCGCAGGGCGCGCTCCAGGTTGCGGGCGCTGTCCAGGGCCTGGAAGGCGCCCGCCTGCAGATACAGTTCGTCGCCCTCGGCGGCCTTGGCCGTATCCGGCGGCGGGCTGTCGACGGCGGCGCGCACGGCGGTGGGCACCGTGCCCTCGCGGTTGGGTTTGACCTTCTCGCGCACGGTCAGGGCTTCCACCCGCACGCGGCCGGTGCCCTTGCCCTCGATGCCGAGCCGCGCCGCCGCCGCCCAGGACAGATCGATAATGCGCTCGGAATGGAACGGGCCACGGTCGTTGACGCGCACCACCAGGCTTTTGCCGTTGTCCAGGTTGGTGACCCGGGCGTAGGTGGGCAGCGGCAGGGTCCGGTGGGCGGCGGTGAAGCGGTACATATCGAACGGCTCACCGCTGGAGGTGCGGTAGCCGTGGAACTTGCGCCCGTACCAGGAGGCCAGGCCCTCTTCTTCATAGCCGGCGGCGGATTCCATTACCTGGTAGGTCTTGCCCCAGACGCTGTAGGTCTTGGGGTTGCCGTAGGCGCTGAGCGGCTCCTCTTTCGGCACCGGCTCGGGCTGGCTCTCCACGTCCGGGCGCTGCTCGGGGCCGGAATCCACCTTGTGCTCGTAGCGGTCGGAGCCGGGCGCGCCGTCGGCCGGTTTCGGCGTCTGGGCGGGGGGCTCGGTGGGCGCCGGCGCGGTGGCGCAGGCGCCCAGGGCGAGAGCCGTGGTGACAATAAAAAGCGCTCTAATCACAGAGATTGGGCCTCCAGGGCATCGGCTATACGGTGCGACAGTTGCAACACCGCCATGGCGTACAGTTCGCTGTGGTTATAACGGGTAATGACATAAAAGTTGTCGCTTACCAGCCAGAACTCGTGGCCATCGTCGCCGATCAGGTCGAGCATCGCCACGGAGGTCTCGGCCGGCAGGTCGAAACAGTAGTCGCTGCTCAGGCTATCACCCTCGCAGGATACTGCCACTACGCCGTTCTTCCGGGCCTGCGCCAGCGTAAAGCCCGGCTTGTAACCCTTTTTCACCAGCGCGTCGTAGTCGTCGCCGTCAACGCGGGCGCGGGCGGCCACCGGCAGGCCGGGCTGCCACTTGTGCGCGGCGAAGTAGCTGGCCACGCTGCCAATGGCGTCCGCCGGGCTGTTGACCAGGTCGATCACGTCATCGCCGTCGAAATCCACGGCGTAGGCCTGGTAGCTGGTGGGAATAAACTGCGGGAAGCCCATGGCGCCGGCATAGGAGCCGGTGATGGTGCTGGCGTCGATGTGCGCGTCGCGCTCCATTTCGAACAGCGCCACCAGCTGCTTGCGGAAAAACGATGCCCGTGGCGGGTAATCGAAGCCCAGGGTGGCCAGGGCGTCGAGCACCCGGTAGCTGCCTTTGTTGCGGCCGTAGCTGGTCTCCACGCCGATAATGGCGAGGATGATCTCGCGGGGCACGTCGTATTTCTGCTCGGCGCGGGTCAGGGTGTCGGCGTGTTCGCGGGCGAACCGCACCCCCTGTTCCACCCGTGAATCCGTCAGGAAGATGCGGCTGTACTCGGCCCAGGTGAGGGATTTTTCCGCCGGCCGGGCAATGGCTTCAAGAATGCTGTCCTGGCGTTTGGCGTCGGCCAGCAGGCTGCGTACGCGGTCTTTATCAAAGCCCCGTTCGCCGAGCGCCTCGATCACCGCGCCGGCTTCCGGGTGTTCCGCGTAATTGCTGGTTTTGGTGGTCTCGGCCAGGGCGGCACCGTTGAGCAGGACGCCCGCCAGGGTCGCCCGCAGTACAACCGACAATCCTTTTTTCACCAACTCTCTCCTTTAATACGTCATCAGACGGCGATGGGTGTGAATCGACATCAGCATGCCGAAGCTGGCCATCAGGGTTACGATCGAGGTGCCACCATAGCTCACCAGGGGTAAGGGTACGCCCACCACCGGTAAGAGTCCGGACACCATGCCGACGTTCACAAAAATATAAATAAAAAACGTCATTGTCAGCGCCGCCGCCAGCAGCCTCGAGAAGGTCTCCTGGGCCTGCCAGCTGATAAAAAAGCCGCGCCCGACGATCACCAGATAGATCGAGATCAGCAGCACAAAGCCGATCAAGCCGAACTCCTCGCCGAGCACGGCGAGAATGAAGTCGGTGGACGATTCGGGCAGAAAATCCAGCCGCGACTGGGTGCCGTCCAGCCAGCCCTTGCCGGTGACGCCGCCGGAGCCGATGGCGGTCTTCGACTGGATAATGTTCCAGCCGGCGCCGCGCGGGTCCGCCTCCGGGTTGAGGAAGGTGTCCACCCGGCTGCGCTGGTAGTCGTGCAGGACGAAGAAATACATCAGCGGCGCGGCGATCACCAGCACCAGCACCGCCAGGCTGATCAGCCGCCAGGACAGGCCGGCCATGAACAGCACCACCAGGCCGGCGGCGGCGATCAGGATCGAGGTGCCCAGGTCAGGCTGCACCGCGATCATCACCACCGGCAGGAAAATCAGCCCCAGCGCCGCCAGCACGTCCAGCTTGTTGGGCGGCAGGTTCCGTTCGCTGAAGAACCACGCCACCATCGCCGGCACCGCCAGTTTCATCAGCTCGGCGGGCTGGAAACGGCCGATGCCCGGCAACGTCAGCCAGCGGGTGGCGCCCTTGGCCTCGGTGCCCACCAGCACCACCAGGGCCAGCAGGATCACGCCGATGGCGTAGATCACCGGGGTCCAGAAGCGGTAACTGCGCGGCGGGATCTGCGCCAGCACCAGCAGCACCAGAAAGCCCGCGCCCAACCGGATCGACTGGCGCACCACCAGGTTCAGGTCTCCGCCGCCGGCGCTGTAGAGCACGGCGAGCCCGCCCAGCACCAGAAGCAGCAGTGCCGTCAGCAACGGCGCGTCCAGGTGCAGGCGCGCCGACAGCTTGGTGCCGAGACCGCCGCCCAGGGGCATCTGCCGTTGGTATTCCCGTACGCTCATGGGGCGCCTCCCTGGGTCGTGCCGGCGGTTTGCGTTTGCGGGGTGCGGTTCAGCGGCGGCGGCACCGCCAGCTCGCCGTTGTCATTGAGCAGCCAGGCGTCCATCACCTGGCGCGCCACCGGGCCGGCGGTGGAGCCGCCGTGGCGGCCGTTTTCCACCAGCACCGCCACCGCGATGGCGGGCTCTTCCACCGGCGCGAAGGCGATGATCAGGGCGTGGTCGAGCAGCCGCTCGGCCAGTTCGTCCTCGTTGTAGGTCTCCTCCTGGCCCACCGAGAACACCTGGGAGGTGCCGGTCTTGGCGCCCATCCGGTAGGGCGCCCCTTCGGCCATGACCTTGGCGGTGCCGCGCTCGCCATGGACCACCTCGGCCATGGTGTCCTCCATGCGCTGCCAGTTTTCCGAGTTGCGCAGCGTGACGTCCGGCCGCGGCGGCACGCGCAGGGCGTCGGCGGCCAGGGTGGGCGTCACCTGCTTGCCGTGATGGGCGAGGATCGCGGTGGCGGTGGCCAGCTGCAACGGCGTGGCGAGCATGAAGCCCTGACCGATGCTGGCGTTGATGGTATCGCCGTGGTACCAGGTGGCGCCGCGCGCCGCGCGCTTCCACTCCTTGGACGGCAGCAGTCCGGAGGACTCGTTGAACAGGTCGATGCCGGTGGGCTGGCCCAGCGAAAAGTCGCTGAGGAAATCGTGCATGCGGGAAATGCCCAGCTTGAAGCCCAGGTCATAGAAGTAGGTGTCGCAGGATTGCACCACCGCCTTGTTCATATCCACATGGCCGTGGCCCCAGCGCTTCCAGTCCCGGTAACGGTGCGGGTTGTCCTCCAGCTGGTAGTAGCCGGGATCGAAAATGGTGCGCTGCCAGTCGGTGACCCCGGCGTTCAGGCCCGCCAGCCCGATAAAGGGCTTCACCGTGGAGCCGGGCGGGTAGCGGCCCTGCAGCGCCCGGTTGAACAGGGGGTTGTCCAGGTCTTCCCGGTAGCGGGCGTAGTCCTGGTGGGAGATGCCGTTGACGAACAGGTTGGGGTCGAACACCGGGCGGCTGACGAACGCCAGCACACTGCCGTCACGGGGGTCGATGGCCACCACCGCCCCGCGCCGGTCGCCGAGGGCTTCGTCGGCGGCGCGCTGCACGTCCATATCCAGGGTCAGGCGCAGGTTTTCACCGGGCACCGGCGGCTTCTGCTCCAGCACGCGCAGTATCCGACCGCGGGCGTTGGTTTCCACCTGGCGGTAACCCACCTCGCCGTGCAGGCGGTTCTCGTAGTAGCGCTCCACACCGCTGCGTCCGTAGTAGTGGGTGCCGGCGTAATCGCCCTGCTCGGTGAGGGTCATGCCGTCCAGGTCTTCCGCGTTGAGCCGGTTCACGTAGCCCAGCACGTGGGAAAACAGCTTGCCGTGGGGGTAGTGGCGCACCGGGTTGGCGGCCACGCGCACGCCCGGCAGCCGGTGCTGGTTCACCGTGATACGGGCGATTTCGTCCTCGCTCAGGCGCCCGCGCAGCGGGATCGGGTCCCAGGGCCGGCGCGGCCCCTGCAGACGCTTGTTGAAGCGTTCGATGTCGTCGCTTTCCAGCGGCACCAGCTGGTGGATCTCGCGCAGGGTGCGCTGCAGGTCGGGAATCTGCTCGACGATCACCTCCACGGTGAAGTCCGGCCGGTTGGCGGCCAGAATCTCGCCGTTGCGGTCGGTGATCAGGCCGCGCGGCGGCGGCACCGCCTGGGTCTGAACCCGGTTTTCATCGCTGAGCGTGGTATAGCGGCTGTGCTGGAAAATCTGCAGCCAGGCCATGCGCCCCACCAGCCCCACAGTCAGCAGGGTGACCAGAATGGCGCTCACCAGCAGCCGAAAGCTGAAAATCCGCTGCTCGTGGTGGTGGTCTTTTAAGGTCAGAGGTCGGCGCATTGGGCCCTGATAGTCGGTGGTTCAGCGATGATACGGATGGCCGGCGAGCAGCGTCCAGCCGCGATACAACTGCTCGGCGAGCAGAACCCGCACCAGCGGATGCGGCAGGGTCAGCGGTGACAGAGACCAGCGCTCATGGGCGGCGGCGGACACCCGCGGGCAGAGACCGTCCGGCCCGCCCACCAGCACCACCAGATCCTGGCCCAGATCCTTCAGGGTACCCAGGCGCTCGCTGAGCTGCTCGGTGGAGAGCGCGCGGCCGCCCACTTCGAGCGCCACCTGATGAGCACCGGGGTATTTCGTCAGCCGCTTCTCCAGCGCTTCGCCTTCGGCGCGCACCAGAGCGGCGGTGTCCCCCTTGCTTCTCTTAGGCAGCGGAATCTCCTCGAGTTCCAGGCGCATGTCCGGCGGCATCCTTTTTTGATACTCGCCGAAGCCCTGGACCACCCAGGAGGGCATTTTGCCGCCGACAGCCAGAAGATGAATACGCAAACAACACACCCGCCGCGCAAGTGAATGGCAAAGGGTCAGTCGCTTTGCGGCGACCGGTCCGGATGGTGCGCCGGATTCTGCCAGAGGCGCTCCAGATCATAAAACTCCCGGGTCGCCGGCAGCATCAGATGCACCACCACGTCGCCCAGATCCACCAGGATCCACTCCGCGCCGCGCTCGCCCTCGGTGCCCAGGGGCTTATAGCCGGACTTCTTGGCCTTTTCCATCACCGAATCCGCCAGGGCTTTGACGTGGCGGCTGGAGGTGCCGCTGGCGATCACCATGTCGTCGGCGACGCTGGTGACGGCGCGCACATCCAGGCTGGTAATGTTCTTGGCTTTCATTTCTTCCAGAGCGTCGATTACCAGATCCAGCAAAGGGGGTTGAGAACTCATGGGGCCTCGTTGTGTGCGTGACGGGTTGGGTGAACGGTGTCGGCATTATACAGGCCCAGGCGTCGGATATGGGCCAGCACCGCCGGTGTCAGGTGATAATCGGCGCCATCGTGCTGCAGAGCACGGCGGATATCGGTGGCGGCCACCGCCATTTCCGGGCGGCGCAGCATCAGGCGCCGCCCCGCCGGCCGCCGGCGCAGCAGCGCCGCCGGCGCCGCCGGGAAGGCGCGCTGCACCGACAGCGGCGCCGGCGGGCTGTGCGGGCGTGGCACCACCGCCAGATGGCAGAGGGCGGGAAATTCCCGCCAACGGTGCCAGCGGTGCAGACCGGCGAAGCTGTCCGCGCCCACCACGAACACCAGGGGGCGCGCGCCGATCAGCCGTTTGTAGTGCTTCAGGGTGGCCAGCGTGTAGGACGGCCCGCTGGGGTGTCGCAGCTCCCAGTCGTCGGCGACCAGCTGTTTGTGCCCGGCGCAGGCGCGGCGCACCATGGCCAGCCGCTGCTCGCCGGTGGCCAGGGGCTGGGGCCGGTGTGGCGGCACCGCGTTGGGCAACAGATGCACCGGCGCATCGCCGAGCGCCCGGGATACCGCCAGGGCGGCCCGCAGATGGGCACGGTGAATCGGGTCGAAAGTACCGCCGAACAGGATCAAAGGAAGGTCGGACGCGGTATCACGTCCGAACATGCCCGTCCCCGAGCACCACCCACTTCTGGCTGGTGAGCCCTTCCAGGCCCACCGGCCCGCGGGCGTGGAGCTTGTCCGTGGAGATGCCGATCTCCGCGCCCAGGCCGTACTCGAAGCCGTCGGCGAAACGGGTGGAGGCGTTGACCATCACCGAGCTGGAATCCACCTCGGCGAGAAACCGCCGCGCCAGGGTGTAGTTTTCGGTGATGATCGACTCGGTGTGCCCGGAACTGTAGCGGTGGATGTGCTCCAGCGCCTCGTCCAGGCCGTCCACCAGCTTGATCGCCAGCACCGGCGCCAGGTATTCCTCGGCCCAGTCGGTTTCGGTGGCTTCGCCGATGCCGTCGAGCAGCGCCCGGCTGCGCTCGCAGCCGCGCAGCTCCACGCCGGCGGCCTGATACTGGGCGGCCAGCTCCGGCAGCACCCGCTCGGCGATGCCGGCGTGCACCAGCAGCGTTTCCATGGTGTTGCAGGTGCCGTAGCGCTGGGTCTTGGCGTTGTAGGCCACCTTGATCGCCTTGCCGGCGTCCGCCTGGGCGTCGATGTAGACGTGGCAGTTGCCGTCCAGATGCTTGATCACCGGCACCCGGGCGTCGTTGCTGATGCGTTCGATCAGCCCCTTGCCGCCGCGCGGCACGATCACGTCCACCCACTCGGGGTGGGTGATCAGCTCGCCCACGGCGGCCCGGTCGGTGGTCTCAATCACCTGCACGGCGGTTTCCGGCAGGCCGGCTTCGCGCAGGCCGATGCGCAGGCACTCGGCGATCGCCTGGTTGGAATCGATCGCCTCGGAGCCGCCGCGCAGAATCGCCGCGTTGCCGGATTTCAGGCACAGCGCCGCCGCGTCGATAGTGACGTTGGGGCGGGACTCGTAAATGATGCCGATCACGCCCAGCGGCACGCGCATCTTGCCCACCTGGATGCCCGAGGGCCGATAGTTCAGGTCGGTGATGCCGCCCACCGGGTCGGCCAGGGCGATCACCTGCTCCAGCCCCTCTACCATGCCGTCGAAGCGCTCCGGGGTCAGTTCCAGGCGGTCCAGCAGCGCCGCGTCCAGGCCGCTGTCCCGGCCGCGCGCCAGATCACGCTGGTTGGCGTCGAGAATGGCGCTGCGGTGCGCGCGCAGCGCGCCGGCGATGGCGCTCAGGGCGGCGTTTTTGTCGCCGGCGGTGGCCCGGGCCATGGCCCGGGACGCGCCGCGGGCCTGTTCGCCCACGGTCGCCATGTACTGCTGGATATCCATGTTCTCTGCGATGCCCATTGTTTGACCGGAAAAGAATCGGAAGGCGCCTAGTATAGGCGCTTCGCGGCCCCGGGCGAAACCGGCGCCTGCAGGCTGGTGGGCGCGGGCCTGTTGGCGGAGGGGAGCGGGTTGCGGCGGCGGCTCTGGAAGCAATTGTGGGAGCGGGCCCCGCCCGCGAAAGGGAGCGCAGCTCCCGGCAGAATTCCAGAAACGCTGGCTCTTCCGGTGTCTGGCGCTCCGTATCCGAGACGCGGTGCAATGGTGGTGCCTTCCGGGATCGCTCAAGCCGTCCCTGGCCGCTCTCATTTGGCCATCCATGGCCAAATAGGTCCCTCCAGGCACCACCATTGCACCGCTCACTTGGCAGCGTCACTGCCACGGGTCGACTCCACCCTTTCAGAGAAAGCGCCCGGGCCTTTCAATTTTCCAAGGAGCGCCGGGATCGGGTGGGCCCGTCCAGGACCGTGTTTG
>TARA_R110000796_G_scaffold252571_1_pt1 | contig 57077 bp, 48 predicted proteins | sample TARA_R110000796 | Tara Oceans TARA_R110000796 (sample SAMEA4397815) | marine metagenome | biome: Polar Biome; feature: [SRF] surface water layer (ENVO:00010504); material: water (ENVO:00002006), including particulate matter (ENVO:01000060) such as... | depth 5 m
GTAAGCGGGTGCAAATATACACCCTCTTTTTAATCCTACAAGTATAAAAATAAAAAAAATAAAAAGTTTTTTTATTTCAGCTCATAACACCTTTAAAACAAGCATTTAAGAGATTAAAAAAAATCGAAAATAATTTTTTAAAAACGCTTTTAATGTTCTCATCCTAATAATTAGGAGTCTTAAAAAGTAATTTAAATTCCAAAAATTAAGAAAAGAAATTCCAAACAACGCCAAAACGAACTATAAAATCACGATATGGATACTCTGGAGCTGAATAATAATTATATCCAGAAAAAGAAGAATTAAAATGTTCGGCTTTTAAATAAATTCGAGTTTGTTGAACTTTAGCATTTATGAAGAAATCTAATAATGGAAAACCTCCTAGTTCTTGATTGTTTTGAATATAGAACTCTCCAAGTAATGGATTATAAGCATTCATGTTATAAGAGGTAAAATATTTAAAAGTAACTCCTGTTTGAAGAAACATTGCCTTTTTAAAAATTTCTTTGGAAAAATATAATGTATTTCGAGTAATTATTTGCGGTACATTAAATACATCATTTGTTTGTGAAACATTTTGATACATTATCGTATTATCTAGAGCAAAACTTTTATACTTAAACTCTTTCTGATATTTAATCTTAAGATAATTTACACTACTCGTTTCTTGAAAAGGTTTTATAAATTGATTTTCATTATCTCCTTCTAAAATAGTTTGTGTTGGATCGACTGCAAAATAAGTATAGTTATCTAATATTGTAAATTTTGCAGATGCATTACCAAATAGTTTAGACTCTAAATTAAACTGTAAGCTATTTGTTTTAATCTTACTAAAATCTTCTGTGTTTTGCCAATTATAGTTTGAATAGTCGCTTTGGTATAAAAGAAAATTAAAATCTGGCATTTTAGATGAAGAATAAAGTGTCGCTGTAAAACCTAAATTACGATTTACCTTATAACCAGCTGAAACATTTAACAAACTACCTGTCAAATTCCCGGATAGATTGTAAGCCATATTTCCTTTTAGCTTAAAGCCTCCTATTTGCTTCTCATAATCAGCTCCTAATGAAATTTCCTCTCCTTTTAATTGCCTACTTATTTGCTGTGTGTCTGTAACAAGAACGCTATTGAAAAAATAATTATAATTATAGATATTTATGCTTCCTTTTAATCTTCCTAAAGTTGCATTATAAAACTCTGCGCTTAATTGATTATAAAAGGTTTTAAGATGTGCTTTATCAGATATTTTACTAGCTACAAATGCATCTCCAAAATAATCATTCTGATTAGTTTGATTAAATTGATAATATTTGGTTTCATAATTAAAAAGATGCTCTATTGCCAAGGAAGTCTTTTCTGAAGCACTTGAATCTTTTTGTTTTCTAACTAATTTATACTGATTTTCAAAAAAATATCTTTTCCCTAAAATTTTATTTTGAGCGTCTGTAAAGCTTACATCTATTCTAGAGCGGTCTGTAAACTCAGGGTCTCCTGATTCAAATTGCCCTTCTTTATTTGTCAAACCTCCATTTTCTTGATTTACTAAATCTTGAGCTGCAATATGCAGCCTAAGATCATATCTTTTATTTTGACTTTGATAGTTTGCAGTCGTCCTAAAATTTCCAGATTCTGCTTCACTAGAACTATATTTACCTAAAGATCTAAATCCCTTATAAGCTATTGAATAATTTAATCTCTTTGATAGATTAAATGTCAACATGATATCAAGAAGCTGTCCTTCTTCGAAAACAGTTTTAAACATTGCATCTGTAGTTGGAGTTGGAACATTATAATAGTTTATATCTTCCATTTCCAGATAATTATAATTTTTTGCTCGCGCACCAAGTTTAGGATAAAACATGGCTGACTCAAAATCAACTCCTAAACTATTATAGGTTTGTCCCATATTAGGAAAAGGCAAAAGTTCAAAATTGTCTTTTCTTAAATAATTATAGAGGTAATCTTTTTTTATGGTTAATGTGGTATCTAAATATGTAGTATCCCTATTAAATGAAATAATTTTATAGTCAGTGATTGGAGGCTTTTCATCTTTTGCTTTTTTATTTTCATTAATACCTTTACCACTAATTTTTCTAGGTTTTTTAGGCACTGTATCTAACCTACTTGGATTCTGTATAGAATCTTGTTGGCTGTGAAGTAAATTAAAACTAAATACTATAAATACTAAAAGGATATATCTCATTGACTATTACTTACCAAAAGCAAAGGTAATTTTTTTTGTCCTTAACAAAATGTGAAAATTTGAATTATGATTTAATAGCTTTATTTTATTTTTTATACATAAAAAACCAGAGATACAAAAAAATGCACTCTGGTTTTTAAAATCTTAAATTAAAATACTATTTGGTTACCAACCTGGATTCTGTTGATCAGATAAGTTAGGGTTAACTGTTAAATCTCTAGAAGGTATAGCCCAAATAAATTTAGGATCTGTAGCTTCTTTAGTCAAAGCTTGATAACCAGCTCCAGTATTAATCGTTGCTAAGTTCTGAGGATCTTTTCTTGAAAATCCATCACCCCATCTTTTCAAATCATCAAATCTAAAACCTTCAAATGCTAATTCTTTAAAACGCTCATCTTTTAAATCTTGCATTACAGGACTCAAAATCGAAGGTATTCCTCTTGCATTACGAAGTGCATTAAGTGGAGTTTCTGCATCTCCTCCAGGTATATTTAACGCTGCTTCTGCAGATATTAAATACATTTCAGCAATTCTAAATACCTTTGGGGCATTTTGATAGTTCGTATTTGGGCCAGTAAATAATGCAGGGTTTCCTGGAAACTTATTTACCACAGTTATACCAGTGAAATCTCCGTTTTGCAAACGTACTACACTTGGCTCTAAGAAATAGACATTCTTTCTAATATCAGCATCATCAAACATATCTATAACCCACTGTGATGGTAAAAAATCAGGAGTATATACATCTGCACCACCATCATATCCTAAATACACACCTCCTGTATTATTTGTTAATTCATCTGGAGCACTAAGAAAAGGTTGATATATTACTTCCTGCGCGAAGTCATTTGTCCACATATTAGATAATCCCGCTTCAGTAGTAATTAAAGGGTAAGTACCCGATGCAATTAGTTGATCTGCTGCAGTTTTTGCACCAGTCCAATCTTGCATATTCAATTTAATCCTAGCTTCTAATGCTTTAACTACATCTCTATTAAAATAGTTAGATCCCTGAGAACCTGCTTCTCCAGATAAAGCGGAAGCCGCTAGTTGAAGATCTGTTAAAACTTGAGTATATACATCTGCAACAGTACTTCTTGATGGCAATGCATTTACATCGTATTCTAAAACCAAAGGAACTCCTAAGTCAGTAGACGCTGTGCTAGGATTATATGGCTTAGCATAACGATTAACTAATTGAAAATAATAATAAGCTCTTGCAAAATATGCATTTCCTCTAAAAACATTTAAACTAGCTACTTGATCTGGATCTTCAAATTCAAAAGTCTCAAATCCTGCTAATGCAACATTGATATCTCTAATTCCTGAGTAATAATTTTGCCAAACAGCAGCTATACCACCATCAGCTGCCAAAAAACCATCCCATCTATGCACAAAGCCATTTCTGTTCCCAAAATCAGTTGTTGCATTTAACTGATCCGCTTGTAAATCAGTAGAATACTGAACATATCCGCTAACTCTTCCTCTAAAAGCGGCAGAAAAGCTATTATTCCACTTCTGAGCATCTGCAAAAGTTTCAAAAGCCTGCTCAGTTACTATACTATCGTAAGGAAAACGCTCTAAATCATCATCGCATGATGAAATCATAGTAGTCAAAAAGACAACTACTACTGGGATTATTAAATTTAATTTTATCTTTTTCATAAGATTATATTTTTCAATTAATATGATTAATTATTAAAGTTTTAAATCAACACCAAAAGTTAGTTGTTTTGTATTAGGGTTTGTCCCTAAACCAATATTAGAATCAACCTCTGGATCTGGACCTAAATATTTAGTCCATGTCAATAAGTTACGCCCAACTACAAAAAACTTAATTCCTTTTACAAAACCTATTCTTTCAAGAATATTTTGAGGTAAGGAATACCCTATTGATATATTCTTCATACGAATAAAAGAAGCATCCTCGATTAAACGAGAATCAAATTGCGTAAACTGATAGTCTAAAGAAGGGAATAGTGTTTCATCTCCTGGGTTTTGCCAATAATCCAAAACTCTTCTAGATGAATTGAACCCAGTAAAAACATTTGGGTTTTCATAGAAGTATCTATCATTGTTGATTAAATATTTTCCTTTTGAGAAAGCAAAATCAGCTTGCAAAGAGAAACCTTTCCATCCTGCATTTAATCCAAACCCACCATTTAATGGAGGATAACGATCTTTACCTGTATTTTGCTGCAAATTAGCAGTAACAAAATCAGAAGTTACATTATTTGGATCAAAATTAGAATTTACTCTGTCTGCTTCATCTTCATTAGGAACATACCACTGAGGCTCACCTGTAGCAGAATTAATACCTGCAAATACAGGATAGAAAAATGATAATGGTTGACCAACAGCCCATGCAACACCTGTATTAGGAATAATCCAATAATCTCTTCCTTGAAATAATTCCGTAACCTTATTTTGGTTGTAATTCACATTTACATATGGTGTAATAAAAAAGTCTTCACCCTTTGCTATATCAAAATCTATAGCAATATCAAATCCTCTGTTTTGTAAAGAACCAACATTAGAAGTTATATCAGAAAAACCAGTTGTATAAGGTACTGGAACACTAACTAACATATCTTCAGTAACTCTACTATAATATTCTGCATCTATACGAATACTATTAAATAAGCTTAAATTTAAACCAATAGTTGTTTTCCTTTGGCTTTCCCACATTAACTCACTGTTTCCAGGAGAAGACAATCCATTTGTTGGAGATGTATTATATTGACCATTACCAACCAAAGCAAGTGATTGATAATTACCAATTCCTGAAGAATTACCACTTGTACCTGTACTAGCTCTTAAAGATAAATCATTAAGCCAATTAACATTTTCTAAAAAAGCTTCACGTTTAATTTTCCACATAGCACCAACAGACCAGAAATCTGAATATCTGTTATCTTTACCAAATCTTGAAGATCCATCTGTACGAACTGAACCATCTAAAAAGTATTTATTTTCAAGGTTATATTCCAATCTTCCAAAATAAGAATTAAAAGCATATTCTGACAAGGATTGAGTAGCACTTCTTTGAGCTGGATCAATACCCGCAGATAATAAAGTTAATCTATCATCAGATTGTCCACCAGATCCTGCATCAAAACGCTCATAATCATATCTAACATATTCTTGCCCAGCTAGTGCTGTAAAATTATGAATATCACCTAAAGTAAATTGATATTCTAAGGTATTTGTTATCGTTTGTGTTACACCTCTATCAAATCTCTCAGATGAATTTCCATCTCCTAAGGAACCAACAAAAGAAGGTAATCTCTTGGCCGACTCTCTCAAATCAAACAACTCTAACCCCATCTGAGATTTAAAAGTTACATTCTTAACAGGCTTAATAGTGAAATATCCTGAAGGATTCAACTGTAAGTTATTTAATTCATAAGGATTTTTATCAGCTAAATAATTAGGGTGATAACGATTCCATCCTGGAATTGTTTGATCAACATAAATATCACCATTTTCATCAACTGGAGAATAAAAAGGTTGGGCCAAAAGCGCTAAACCTCTATTTGTACTATTTGTTCCATAAGGATTCGTTTGTCTTGTATCATACCCCATAGAAAGGTTTAAACCTATCGCAAACCAATCATTAACCTTAGATGTTACATTAGAACGTAAAGTATATCTATTAAAATCTGACCTATACGCTAAGCCTTCTTGTTTAAAGATACCCCCAGAGATGAAGTAAGTATTTTTTCCATTTTCACTACCTCCTGATATAGATATATCCGTTTGAAGAGAAGGTGCATAATCTTTATAATATGTTTTATACCATTGTGTATCTGTACCTGGATAAGTTTCATTTATAAAATCAATTGTAGCTTGGTCATAAAAGCCAGCTTCTTGATAAAAGCTTAAAAACTCTTGTCTATTCATTACACCTTCAAAAAAATCAGTATTTGCCAATTTAGTCACACCATATTGTGAAGAAAAATTAATAACAGACTCTCCTCTTTTACCTTTTTTTGTAGTAATATAAATAACCCCATTTGCAGCTCTAGAACCATAAATAGAAGTAGCAGAAGCATCTTTAAGAACTGTTACGCTTTCAAAATCTTTTGAATTTAATGATATTAAAGTTCCACTGTCAGCTAGAGGAATTCCATCTAATACAAAAAGCGGTGTCGAACTTCCACTTAAAGATCCAACCCCATGTAATCTGATGGACTGTGTAGACGATGGCTCACCTGAACTAGAAAATATCTGAAGCCCCGCAACTTTACCTTGCATCGCATCTAAAACATTTGCAGAAGGTGTTTCCTTTAGTTTTTCAGCCGAAACTTGTACAACAGAACCAACAATAGATCCTATTTGCTTTCCTGATCCATAACCAACAACTACAACCTCTTCTAAAGATTGAGAATCTTCTTCCATTTGAACATTAATTGTACTTGAAGATCCAATTAACTTCTCTGTTGTTTTTTGACCTATGTAACTAAACCTTAATTGCTGCCCTACACTAGCAATTATGGCATAATTACCATCAAAATCGGTTTGTGTTCCTTTTGTAGTACCCACTACTAGAATTGAAACACCAGGCAAAGGCAATCCTGCCTGATCTGTCACAGTACCTGTAATCGTTTTCTCTTGAGCAAAAGAAAAACTCATAATTAACACCAGAAAAGGTGTTAACATCCATGTTAACTTTGATTTCATTTAATTAGTTTTTTTTAATTAGTCTATCGCAAAAATGATAATTTTAAGTTAATAAAACAAAAAATTAAGAGTTCTGCGGTAGCTTTATGTTAAAAAAAAGTTACTATTTATGATATATTTAGTTATTGACTTATTTAAATAGACATAAAAATAAATTTTTAACAGTTAAAAATAAATAATCATAATTAATAGAATGAAAATTCATTTTTTTATATAAAAAATCATGTGTTTTATCAAAAAATCCCAATGAATTCATCCTAATTTAAAAAACACACCTTAACTTTAACTTTTTGTTAACGAAAATAACTCAACTAGACTTATCTTTTCTATGCTTAAAAAATTTTATTTAAAAGAAAACGAAATTGGCACCGATGAAGCTGGTAGAGGTTGCCTAGCTGGACCTGTTACCGCAGCAGCTATAATTCTACCTAAGAATTTTAAAAACATAATATTGAATGATTCAAAAAAACTCTCAGAAAGAAATAGAGATATTTTAAAACCAATTATTGAAGCATCGGCCATCAGTTATGGAGTTTCTCATATTAATCCTCAAAAAATAGATGAAATAAATATTCTAAATGCTTCAATTTTAGCAATGCACAATGCAATTGATCAATTAGATTCTGATTCAAATTTTATAATTGTAGACGGGAATAGATTTAAACCATATAAAAACTTTACCTACGAGTGTATTATAAAAGGAGATAGTAAATATATGAGTATTGCTGCCGCTTCAATTTTAGCAAAAACATATAGAGATGAGTTAATGAATAAATTACATTTAGAATTTCCTATGTATAATTGGAAGCAAAACAAAGGATATCCAACAATGGAACATAGAGCAGCAATACAAAAATATGGCATCACTAAATATCATAGAAAAAGTTTTAAACTATTACCTGAACAGTTAAAACTTAATATATAGCTTCATTTTCAACCTTTTTCTCTTTTAAATTTTAAATTTGCAAAAAGCAATCTTATGAGAATTAAAATTATTCCTGTTTTATTTCTTCTTCTTCTTAATTGTAAAAAAGAAGAACCTACAACAAATTCTTTTTTATCCAACATTCCACAAAATACAGCTGTCATTATTAAGATTAACGATTTTGACTTATTTAAAAGTGAATTAAAAAATAATAATTTTTTAAAAGATTATCAAAAAACAAAACAATATTCAAATTATTCAAGACTTCTAAAACCTTTAAATTATTTGAAACCCAATAGCAAAAGCATCTTATGTTTTGTAGAAATTGGCAAAGAGAATTTTGACTTTTTTCTCAAAACTAAATCAAATGATGAACTACTAGAGTTTAATGAAGTTAAAAATAAAATTGTTGAGAAATTAATTTATGAAAACTATAGTTTTAATAAAATTACAATCGATGATCAAATAATATACAGCTATACTATAGAATCAAATACTTTTATAAGCTCTTCACAATTACTCATTGAAAATTTAATTAGAACTAAAGAAATACCTGAAACAAGTAAATCGCTTTTAAAATTATACCATGCGGCAAGTCAAAATAAATCCGCTGTTGTACTAATAAATACTAAATACAGTAATAGTTTAATTAGTTCTTATTTAGACAATAAAATTACTTTTAAACTTTCTGATTTTTCTGATTGGATTTCATTAGATGCTGTTTTAGAACAGAATGAGGTTAAATTCTCTGGCATAAGTATCACCGAAGAAAATAGCTCTAGTAAATATGTAGATTTATTTAAAAATACAAAGCCTATATTAAATAACACTCAGGCTTATGCCCCAATTAATGCAAAAGCAATACTATCATACTCTTTTGAAAACTTTGAAGATTTTTATAAAAACCAACAAAAATATCTTGAATCACTTCCAAAAAAAGATACTATTTTCAATACAACACAAGAAATTGGAGTAGTTTATTTAAACAATACAAAAACAGTAATCCTACAAACATTTGGTTCAGAAAATATTGTGAAATATATTTCTGAGTATTCAAACCAAAATTCAATGTATCAAGGAAACGAGATTCTGTCATTAACAAAAGATAATCTCCTAAATTCATTCGAATCCTTAATTCCTGAATTTAAAACAAACTATGCTACCGTTATAGAAAATGCAGTTCTTTTCTCTGAAAATATTGAAGCATTACAAAATACCATAAGTAGCTTTAAAAATGAGGCTACTTTTGAGAAGTCTACCACTTTTTTAAATGCAAAAAGCAGTATTGCAGACGAGTCTAGCATTTTGTTTATTGCGTCACCAGAGGGCATAGACACGTTTTTAAAAGATGGTTTAAAAAAAGATGTTTCTAGCGATTTAGGTGCTTTAAACTTTTCAAATCAGGTGCTTGTAGCACAAATGGTGGCAGATAATAATTTTTATCACACAAGTTTCCTATTAAAAAAACTTGCTTCAAAAACTGAAAACAATATAACTGCTCCCTTATTTACTGTTAGGCTAGATAGTGATATTGCCACGCAGCCACAATTCGTTATAAATCATAGAACACATAAAAAAGAAATTGTTGTCCAAGACCAAGACAACAACCTTTATCTAATTTCTACAGATGGAAAAGTATTATGGAAAAAAGAAATTAAGGGCAGAATTAAAGGAGAAATAACACAAGTTGATCTATATAAAAATGGTCGCTTACAACTTGCATTTATTACTGATAATCAATTTATAATTTTAGACAGAAATGGTGAAACTGTAAACCCATTTGATAAGACTTTTGATGGAGAAAATCTCAATAGCCTTTCCGTTTTTGATTACGACAATAATAAAAATTATCGTTTTTTAATTACCCAAAACTCTAAATTACATATGTATAATAGTCAAGGAGCTATTGTTGATGGTTTTAATTATAAAGAAGATAATCGCAAAATAACCAAAACACCTAAACACTTTAGAATCAACAAAAAAGATTATATCGTTTTTGGTGAAGATGATGGTACATTAAAAATTTTAAACAGAGTTGGCTCCGACCGTATTTCAGTAAAAGATAAAATAGATTTTTCTCAAAATGAAATTTTCCTGTACAAGAATAAATTTTCAACTACAGATAGCAAAGGAAACTTATATCAAATAGATGAAAAAGGAGGAATTAATAAAAACAACTTAAGTTTAAATAAAGATCATGGTATTTACGCCACAAGTAATACCTTGGTTACTATGAATGATAATACTCTAATTATTAAAGGAAAGAAAACTGAGTTAGATTTAGGTGTTTATTCTAAACCTCATATTTTTTATATTGACAATAAAATATATGTAAGTGTAACAGATATTCAAAATCAAAAAATTTATCTTTTTGATAGTAATTCTGATCCTATTCAAAATTTTCCCGTCTACGGAAACTCACCTATAGATTTAGCCGATATAGACAATGACAAAAAACTGGAATTAGTTGCAAAAGATTTAGAAAACTCTTTAATTATTTATAGAATTAATTAATACAGTAATTAAAGTTAACCACACACATATAACTACAAAGCATACATTTTCTATTTATTTTGATATGTTCATCACTTATTTTAGTTCCCGAAAACACTATAATGTACTGATGAAATGAGTTTTTGACATATTGCTTAAAAACAATATGATTGATAACGAATAACATCTGAACAAAATTCAACCGTAAATTTGAACAGATGAAACTTAATAACCGTAAGCTTCAAAATCTATTTGTAATTATTGCTTTTTTTCTATTTACATCAAATAGCAATGCCCAGTTTTTAAAAAAACTTTCTAAGAAAGCTGGAGAAGCAGCCGAAAGAGCAGTAACCCGCAAAACTGAAGAAAAAGTTGATAAGGAGACATCTAAAGCAATGGATAGTATCCTTAATCCTGGCAGCAATGTTCCAAAAGAAAATTTACCTAATCAAGAAACAGGAATTAATAGTAAAGAAAATCCATCAGACGAAAATACTCCTATAAAAAGCTCAAATTCAAAAGAGGCAAAAACATTGCAAGTATACAGTAAGTTTGATTTTGTTCCAGGAGACAAAATATTATTCTTTGATGATTTTTCTAATGATTTTATTGGTGATTTTCCAGCAAAATGGAATACGAATGGCACTGGAGAAGTCATATCTTTTGATGATAATTCTGGGAAATGGTTTGAAATAAAAGACGGTAGTAATTCATTTTACGTTGCCAATATTAACACGCTTCCTGAAGAATATACTGTAGAATTTGATATTGAAACCATAGGTTTAAATCAGAATACATCTTCAGCTGCAACACTAGCAATAATAATTGACGAGGCTGATAACTTTGGATGGGGTGGAAATTCCACCTACTCTTATATTCCATTATGCCAATATACTCCAGTTGGAATACGAATTTGGAATCGCATTAATGATGAAACAACAATTAATAATACTGTAGAAGCTGATATTCGTGATGAAATAAAGCAAAGACCTCATCTTTCAATTGCAGTAAACAAACAACGTTATCGTTTGTTTATAAATGAAATTAAATATATTGATGTACCTAGGATGATTGGCGCAGGATCTCCTTTAAAATCACTCAAATTTCAATTAAATTCAACTGTAGATGGTGTTGAAAGAATATTTTTAAAGAATATTAAAATAGCTGAAGGCGGACTAGATCTTAGACGAACATTAATTTCAGAGGGGCATGTATCTACAAACGGAATTTTATTTGATACAGGGTCATCAAACATCCAACCACAATCTATGGGTATCATTCTGCAAATTTCACAAGTGCTACAACAAGAAAAAACAATGAAGCTTAAAATCATTGGGCACACCGATGCTGATGGAGATAATAACAGTAATTTAAAACTGTCGCAACAACGTGCTGATGCAGTAAAAAAAGCATTGACTACAATTTATGGTATAGCAGACGAAAGACTTATGACTGAAGGAAAAGGAGAGACAAAACCCATAAGTGATAATTCCACTACAGATGGAAAAGCGCAAAATAGACGAGTTGAATTCATTAAATTTTAACCATTAAAAAAATGAAAAATACATTATCCGCTTTTATAGCATTGCTTTTTCTTTCAACTACACTCCAAGCACAATTAAATTGCAGTAAATACTATCCTTTAGTAGAAGGTACTAGTTTTCAATATACTATGTATGATAAAAAAGGAAAATTAGATGGTACTTCTGACTATAAAGTAACCAATGTTTCAAGTTCTGGAAATGAAACAGTAGCAGAAATGAAAATTAATCTAACTGATCATAAAGGTAAAGAGATAATGCAATCTAACTACAATATTACCTGTAATGGCAGTGTTGTTAAAATAGATTTTAAGTCATTAATGGCTAGTCAAATGTTAGATCAATATAAAGATATGGATGTTGATCTATCAGGTACTGATATTGAACTACCAAATGATTTATCAGTCGGGCAACAACTAAATGAAGCAAATGTTACTATGACTGTAAAAATGGCCGGAATGAATATGAAGACCATTGTAAATATGATAAATCGCAAAGTAGAAAAGAAAGAAAACCTTACTACACCAGCTGGAACATTTGAATGCTATGTTATTTATAGTGAAAATGAATCACAAATAATGGGAATGAAAAAGACCTTTCCATCGAGACTTTGGCTTGCAGAAGGCGTTGGAATGGTAAAACAAGAAAGTTACAAAACTAATGGAGATTTAATGAGCACTACAGAGCTAACCAAATTTGATAAATAGTAGTGGTATTAATTTGAGGAAGAAAAGTCGAGAATTAAATCTCGACTTTTTCTTTTATGAATTCAACTTCAAAAAGCTTTTCAAAATTATTTGCTAACTTCAATTTAACTTCATCAATATCTATTTTCTGTTTCCCTAATTCTACATTTAAAGAAGTAACCGCTTTATCTTTTATTCCACATGGAATCATTAAATCAAAATAACCAAGATCTGCATTTACATTTAAGGCAAAACCATGCATAGTTACCCATCTGCTAGCTCGAATTCCCATAGCGCAAATTTTACGTGCAAAAGGCGTGCCTACATCTAACCAAACTCCAGTTTCACCTTTTGATCTTTCTGCCTTTATCCCATATTCATCTAAAGTAAGTATAACAACTTCTTCTAAAAAACGAAGATATTTATGAATATCTGTAAAAAAATTATCTAAATCTAAAATCGGATATCCTACAATTTGCCCAGGTCCATGATACGTAATATCACCACCTCTATTTATTTTATAGAATTTTGCTCCCTTAGCATCAAGCTGCTCTTCATTAACAAGTAAATTATCTACATCTCCACTTTTACCTAAAGTATACACATGAGGATGCTCAACAAAAAGAAAATAATTTAACGTTTTTGCAGTTAACTCCTCTTTTCTATTTTGAATTTTAGTATCAATAATAGATTTAAAAAGATCTTCTTGATAATCCCAAGTTTCCTTAAAATCTTTAATCCCTAAATCTTTAAGTATGACTTCTTTATTCATCTTTGCAAAGATACAAAGTCATTAAATTAAATATACTCTTAATTAGGATTATTTAAAATTACCAAGGCAGCAATAACCCCTGGTACCCAACCACAAAGGGTTAAAAGAAAAACGATGATAATAGACCCACAACCTTTTCCTATTACCGATAACGGAGGAAAAAGAATAGCTAAAATAACTCTCCAAATACTCATTTTTTTTGATTTTGATTGATGAACTACCTATTAGACTAAAAACAAGCAAAGATGTTACACTTTTATATATAGAACGCAATTATTAACATTTACTTTTTTCAGATTGATGAATTCGAGCATTGTAACTATATTTGCAGCCTTAATAATATGTAGAAAATGCAACTTTCAGAACAAGAGATAATCAGAAGAGAGAAATTAGTCAAATTAAGAGAATTGGGAATAGACCCATATCCCGCTGCTTTATATCCAGTAGATACAACATCAAAAAGCATAAAGCATGATTATATTGAAGGTAAGAAGGTTGTAGTGGCTGGTAGATTAATGCGAAAAAAAATACAAGGAAAAGCATCTTTTGCTGAATTGCAAGATAATGATGGGCGTGTTCAACTCTATTTTAATAGAGATGAAATTTGTCCAGCTGATGACCATTCTAAATACAATGATATTTTTAAAAAATTATTAGATTTAGGTGATATTATAGGTATTGTAGGAGAACTTTTCACTACTCAGGTTGGTGAAAAAACTGTCTTAGTTAAAGATTTCACTATTCTTTGTAAAGCATTAAGACCATTACCACTACCAAAAGTAGACCCTGATGGAAAAGTACATGATGAATTTAATGATCCTGAATTACGTTACCGTCAACGTTATGTAGACTTAATTGTAAATCCATCTGTTAAGCAAACTTTCATTAAAAGAACTAAAATAACCAATAGTATTCGTCAGTTTTTTAATGAAAGAGACTATTTAGAAGTAGAAACTCCTATTTTACAGCCAATACCTGGTGGAGCCGCAGCACGACCTTTTTTAACGCATCATAATGCATTAAACATTCCGTTATATCTTAGAATTGCAAATGAACTATATTTAAAACGCCTAATTGTCGGAGGTTTTGATGGCGTTTATGAATTTTCTAAAGATTTTAGAAATGAAGGAATGGATCGTACACATAATCCAGAATTTACTGTAATGGAACTCTATGTTGCTTACAAAGATTACAATTGGATGATGGGTATGACGGAACAGCTATTAGAAAAAGTAGCAATTGATGCTAACGGAAAGTCAAAAATTCAAGTAGGCAAAAACGAAATAGAATTTAAAGCACCTTACCCAAGAGTTCCAATTTTACAAGCAATTAAAGAGCATACTGGCTATGATGTTGCAGGAATGGATGATGTAGAACTAAGAGAAGTAGCTAAAAACCTTGGTTTAGAAGTTGACGAAACCATGGGCGTTGGTAAACTTATCGATGAAATATTTGGTGAAAAATGTGAACACCTATATATTCAACCAACTTTCATAACGGATTATCCAAAAGAAATGAGTCCGCTTACCAAACAACATAGAGATAACCCTGCATTAACAGAGCGCTTTGAGCTTATGGTGAATGGTAAAGAATTAGCAAATTGCTATTCTGAGTTGAATGATGCCATAGATCAACGAGAACGCTTTGAAGAGCAATTGAAGTTATCTGCTAAAGGAGATGACGAAGCAATGTTTATTGATCAAGATTTTATACGCGCATTAGAATACGGTATGCCTCCAACTGCGGGTATAGGTATCGGTATCGATCGTTTGGTGATGTTAATGACAAATAATTCTTCTATCCAAGAAGTTCTATTTTTCCCTCAAATGCGACCAGAGAAAAAACCTTTGGAGCTTTCAGAAAGTGAAAAAATTATTTTTGAAATTTTAAAGGAACATACACAAATGCCTCTTTCAGATTTAAAAGATGCATCTGGTTTAAGTAATAAAGCTTGGGACAAGAGTATAAAAGCTATGGGAAAAATGGGTCTTACAAAAGTTACTAAAACTGGTACTGATTTAATAATAGAACTGCAAGATTAGATTTAAAAATAAAATCTAAAAAAGGGGAATATAAACATTTCCCTTTTTTATGCTATATAAAGAAACAAAGCCCCTGAAAAACAGAGGCTTTGAATCAACTAATTCCAATAACATAATACTTTGTCGTTTTTTGTATTGATTATTGAATACAACAAAAAGACGCTTTATTTAAACAAACGTTACATTAATTATGATTAATTAACATTTTATATTGCTTAAGTTATAATTTATAGCTAAAAATTTGAATATTACCCTTTTACAATTCAGCATATACTTCTGTTGATTAAGAATTCCTTAACAAAAAATAAATTTTTATTTTCTTTATTTGGATTAGACTAATTAAACCAAATTCGTAAAATGTTAAAAAATGTACTTCAGAAAACACTCTTTGTTTTCTTATTAGTAGGTTGCTTTTCTACAACCGAAGCTCAAATTTTCAAAAAGAAAAAGAAAAAAACTGAACAAACTAGTGATAAGCCACAACCTAAAAAAGGTGGTATTGAATCCTACGAAAAAGTAATTACAAAAGAGGCAAAAACAGATAAAGGCCTTTTTGATGTTCATGTTTTAGACGGAAAGTATTTCTATGAAATTCCAGATTCATTATTCAACAAAGAAATGCTAATGGTAAGCCGAATCTCAAAAACAGCAAATGGTATTGGTTTTGGAGGCGGAAAAATCAATACTCAAGTGTTGCGATGGGAAAAAAAAGAAAAAAAGGTTTTACTACGCGTTGTTTCTTATGATGTAGTTGCTGCTGATTCGCTTCCAGTACACGAAGCTGTTGTAAATTCAAATTTTGAACCTGTTTTATATTCTTTTGACATCAAAGCATTTAAAAAAGATTCTATAAGTCCTGCAACTGTTATTGAAGTTGGTGAGCTTTTTGAGAAAGATGTAAATGCACTTGGCATGCCAGATTTCTATAAAAAACAGTATAAAGTTTCAAGGCTAGATTCAGATAGAAGTTATATTGAATCTTTAAAAAGTTATCCTTTAAATATTGAAGCACGACATGTAAAAACATATGCTGCAAGTAGCCCTCCATCTAATGGAAGTTTAGGATCTATTTCAATAGAAATAAATAATTCCATGATTCTTCTTCCTGTTAAACCTATGAAGAAAAGATATTTTGATGAGCGCGTTGGATGGTTTGCCCGTGGTCAAGTAGATTATGGTTTAGATGCTCAGGAAAGTAAGACAGTTACTTTTTTAGATAGATGGAGATTAGAAGTAAAAGATGAAGATCTTGAAAAATTCAAAAAAGGTGAACTAGTTGAACCTAAAAAACAAATTGTTTATTACGTTGATAGAGCAACACCTAAAGAATGGGTTCCTTTTATTAAAAAAGGTATTGAAGATTGGCAAGTTGCTTTTGAAGCTGCTGGATTTAAAAATGCTATTATAGCAAAAGACCCTCCAAGTATAGAAGAAGATCCAGAATGGTCTCCTGAAGATGTGCGATATTCTGTTGTAAGGTATTTAGCATCTCCTATTCCAAATGCAAATGGACCTCACGTGAGTGATCCAAGAACTGGAGAAATTTTAGAATCTGATATTAATTGGTATCATAACGTAATGAGTTTATTACGCAACTGGTTCTTTGTGCAAACAGCAGCTATAAATGAAGATGCAAGAGGTGTTGCTTTTAAAAATGAAGTAATGGGTCGATTGATCCGTTTTGTATCCTCTCATGAAGTTGGACATACATTAGGGCTTCCTCATAATATGGGAAGTAGTGTTGCTTATCCAGTAGATTCTTTACGTTCTGCTTCATTTACTAAAAAATATGGAACAGCGCCATCAATTATGGATTATGCCCGTTTTAATTATGTAGCACAACCAGGTGATGAAGGGGTTGCTCTAATGCCAGAAATCGGAATTTACGATAAGTATGCTATTAGCTGGGGTTATAGACCAATTATGGATGAAAGTGCTGAAGGTGAAAAGCCAATTTTAGATAGCTGGATTTTAAAACATACAGGTGATCCATTGTACAGATTTGGTCATCAGCAAGGCGGAGATGTCGTAGATCCTAGTTCACAAACCGAAGATTTAGGTGATGATGCTGTAAAAGCAAGTACTTATGGTATTGCAAATTTAAAGCGTATTGTTCCAAATTTAGCAACATGGATTGCTGAAGATGGTAAAAGTTATGATGATTTAGGGATATTATACGGCCAAGTATTAGCGCAATACAATCGTTATATGGGTCATGTTTCTAATAATGTTGGAGGTGTTTATGAGATTTACAAAGCCTTTGGTCAAGAAGGAGCAGTTTATACCCCCGTTGCTAAAGAACGTCAAAAAAACAGCTTATTATTTGTTCAAAACGAATTATTCAAAACTCCCACTTGGTTATTAGATCAAGATATTTTTAATAAAATAGAATACTCAGGTTCTATCGAGCGCTTACGTTCTATTCAAGTAAGAACTCTAGATAATATTCTAAGCCTTGGAAAAATGGCGCGTATTATTGAAAATGAAACTATAAATGGTAAAGAAGCCTATTCATTAACAGAAATGATGAAAGATTTACGAAATGGGATTTGGTCTGAACTTTCTAGAGGTAGTAAAATAGATACCTATCGCAGAAATTTACAAAAAGCACACATTGATAGATTAGCTTATTTAATGACTGCTGAATCACAAAACTCAAGAGGTTCAAGTCCGTATGTAAAATCTACATCCGTAAATACAAGTCAATCTGATATTCGATCGGTAGTAAGAGCTGAATTGAATATTCTTAAAAGAGATATTAGAAATGCTATTGGAAGAACAACTGATAGTATGAGCAAATATCATTTACAAGATGCCGTTGAGCGAATTGATATGATTTTAGATCCAAAATAAGAAAATAAAAAGAAAGCTTTTATTATATACAAAAAAGCTAATTAACCCATAAAAAGAGGCATGAATACGAATATTCATACCTCTTTTATTTTTTTAAATTTAATAGTTTATGATCTTCAATTGTATAATAAAAAGCATTTAAATAAGATTTCACCTACATAATTTTACATTTTCACAACAATTATGATGGATTTTTAGATGTTATTTCTTACTTTTAAGTACCCAAATTAATATATTATGCCCCCGAAAATTAAAAGTTCAATATTTTTACTAGGCTTTGTTATCTCAGCATTATTTTGTTATCAAATAGAAGAAAGTGAAGAAAATGAGAGCACAATTAAAAATTCCAACATTGTTTCAATAGAAATGACACAACTGGATAGTGGTGAAGATTTAACCACAACACAAGATGTTCTTTTAGAAGAAAATTAAAAAATAATACTAAGAAAGAAAATTTCAAAAAGCAGTAAACTTTGTTTACTGCTTTTTTTATGATTAATTCTTAAGAAAGCTGACAACTTTAATATAATTAACATTTTGTATATTTGAATTTTGCAAATTAAAGCTGGAGTAATGAAAACAATTAAAAGGGCCTCTCTTGATGAATTTTATGAAGAGGCTTCAAATTTCACAGGCAAAGAAATTAAAACACTACTACCATCAGGCATTCATAAAGAAATAGGTCATTTTAATGTGTTTGATATTTCTAAAACAATTAAAGAAGTAAAGCGCAAACAAATAATGCCTTATAATAGAAGAGCCTATTATAAAATAAGTCTTATCAGAGGAAAAAATAAAGCTGAATATGCTGATAAGGTAATTAATATAAATAAAAATGCCCTGCTTTTTGCAACACCTAAGGTTCCATATCATTGGATACCTCAAGATGAAAATCAATCTGGATCTTTTTGTGTATTTACTGATGAATTTCTTATAAAGAATAAAAGTGGCATCATTCTAGATGACCTTCCTATATTTAAATCTGGCGGATATCCAGTATTTGAAATAACCGATATTGAAGCTAATGAGTTGGAATTGATATTTAATAAAATGCAAAAAGAAATTGCATCCGATTACGAATTTAAATATGATTTGCTTCGTAATTATGTTTTAGAACTCATCCATTCGGGACAAAAGCTACAACCCGCAACTACTATACATTCTAAACAAAATGCTTCAAAACGAGTAGTATCTTTATTTATTGAACTTTTAGAACGCCAGTTTCCTATCGAATCTCCTAATCAAAAATTAAAATTAAGAACAGCAAAAGAATATGCAGAAAGACTTGCTATTCATGTAAACCATCTAAATAAAGTATTAAAAGAAAATACAGGCAAAACTACTACAGATATTATTAGCAATCGAATAATACAGGAAGCTAAAATTCTAATGAAGCAAACAGACTGGAATATTTCTGAAATAGCTTTTAGCTTAGGATTTGAAGAAGTAGCACATTTTTCAAACTTTTTTAAAAAGAGAACCTCTTTAACACCTTTAGCCTTTCGTTAATAATACACATATTTGAATTTTGCAAACTATAGATTGATGTTTGCAAACTATGGCTCCACTTTTTAAAGAACTTTGTCCCATCAAATTATAGTAATATATAAAAATATAAATGATGGAAAAAATGAGAAATAAAATAGCAATAGTAACCGGAGGAAGTCGTGGATTAGGTAGAAATATGGCAATCAGTCTTGCAAAAAAAGGTATTGATTTAATATTAACCTATAATAGTAATGAAGAAAAGGCAAATGAAGTTGTTTCAGAAATTAAATTGATTGGTCAGAAAGCAATTGCGTTTAAATTAGATACTGGAAATGTACAATCATTCGATGCCTTCTTTAAAAAAGTAAGCGAGCATTTAAAAGAAAAAACTGGAAGTTCAAATTTTGATTTTCTGATTAATAATGCAGGTACCGCACTTTACGCTCCTTTTACAGAAACAACTGAAAAGCAATTTGATGATGCTTTAAACATACATTATAAAGGCGTATTTTTTTTAACGCAAAAAGCATTACCCTTTATGAATGATGGTGGACGTATTATAAACATTTCATCTGGTCTTGCTCGCTTTTCTATGCCAGGATCTTCAACATATGCATCCATGAAAGGTGCAATTGAAGTACTTACAAGATATTTAGCTAAAGAACTTGGCCATCGTAGCATTACAGCAAATGTTGTAGCACCTGGAGCAATAGAAACAGATTTTGGCAATGGCCATGTAAGAGACGACAAGAATACAAATAATATGGTAGCAAGCATTACGGCCTTAGGTCGCGCAGGTTTACCTGATGATATTGGCGGTGTTGTAGCATTTTTATGCACTGAAGATGCTCGTTGGATTAATGGACAACGTATTGAAGCATCGGGTGGAATGAATTTATAAGACAAATATAAAATAGCAATAATTTAATTATATAAAAGCTGCATATGAGTCAATACTTATTTGCAGCTTTTACATTTTTTACAAATAGTTAAATAAAGATTAATTTTTAAACCATTTAAAAATTAGTTAGTCCTAAAGTAAATAATCTTAAAAGAAACAACATGAAAAAAGTAATCTTAATTATAGTATTATTTATAGGATTTAATACTATCGCACAGAAAAGAGAAATGAAAGAGATCAATCCTGAGCAGTTCGCAACTCTTTCAACTAAACGAATGACTTTAGATCTAGATCTAAATGAAAGTCAGCAAACAAAAATATACCAATTGAATCTTGAAAATGCAAACGCAAGAAAATCTAAAATGGAAGCTCACAAAAAAGCAATGGAAAATGGTCAAACAAAAAAAATGACTTCCGATGATAGATATGCTATGCAGAATGAAATATTAGACCACAAAATTGCTCAAAAAAAGAAAATGAAATCTATATTATCTAGTGAGCAGTTTGAAAAATGGGAAAAGATGAATAAAAAAAGAATGGGAATGTATAAGAAAAGAAGAGGTGATAAAAGAGAAGACAATAGAATGCATAAGATGAAAAAAGAAAATAAATAGGTAGTAGTATTTATATTTATTGAGTTGATTTAAGTTGATTTAAAAAGCCGATATTTAATCGGCTTTTTTCTTATTATGTTGTTTTTAAAAATTTAGCATACCACTTGCCCGATGCTTTTACGATTCTTTTTTGTGTCAAAAAATCTACATATACCAGACCAAATCGAGGGAAATAGCCTTCTGCCCATTCAAAATTATCCATTAATGTCCATACAAAATACCCATCTATTTTTAAACCTTTCTCTTTTGCTTTATATACTTGCTTCAAATATTCTTTTAAAAAAGCAGTTCTTTTTTCATCATTTACAACACCATTTTCAAGAAAATCTTCAAATGCTGCTCCGTTTTCGGTAATGATTATTTTTTTAACTCCTTTGTAAGTATTAAACTTTTTAATCATTTTATAAATACTCTTCGGATAAACTTCCCAATTCATTAAAGTAGTATTTACATTTCTTTGTTTTGCATCAACTATTTTAGCACTCAAATAGGGTACAAAATAACTATGCTTAACCACTTCTCTTGTATAGTTTTGAATTCCTATAAAATCAAACTCAAAAATAGAATCTTGAAAATCTTGCGGCTTTATGTATGGCTTTATCTTTTTGAGCACTGGAGCAGAATCGTATGGATAACCCATACCTAAAGAAGGTTCAATAAAAAGCCTGTTCAATAGCGCATCAGCTTTTTTTGCAGCTTCAATATTTTTCCTTTTTCTATCAATTGGAGTAATATAGGAACATGAAAAGGTAGTGCCTATAATGGCGTTTGGTATTAACTTACGCAAAATTCGCCCTCCAGCCGCTTGGCAAAGTACAGCATGATGAACTGCGGGTAAAAAGTTTTTTAACCCTTTATTTCCAGGGGCATGTACTCCTAAAAAATAACCAGCGCCAGTAAAAACCATGGGTTCATTTAAAACCATCCAATGTTTAACTCTATCTCCAAATTTAGTAGCACATAATTCGGTAAAATTTTCGAACCAATTTACTATTTCACGATTTACCCAACCGCCTTTATCTTCTAAAATTTGCGGTAAATCCCAATGATATAAGGTAACCCAAGGCGTAATTGCATTTTCTAAACAAAAATCAATTACATTATTATAAAAGGCAACTCCTTTTTCACTAAACGCACCTGTTCCATTTGGAATAAGTCTGGACCAAGACAATGAAAATCTAAAATCAGATATATTCATTGATTTTAGTAAAAGAATATCCTCTTTATAATTATGATAAAAATCGCAAGTTGTACGTGCGTTTTGATTTTTATGAATAGCTCCTTTTTTTGAAGTGAAATTATCCCAAATAGATGGGCCTTTATCATGTTTATCATAAGCACCTTCTATCTGATAAGCAGCAACTGAAACTCCCCAAACAAAATCTTCTCCAAATTTTTCACTTGTAAATTTACTTTTCTTTGAAGTGTTTTTATCACCCATAACAGCCGATTACTTATTTACTTTTTAAATGTCTTGTAGTAATTTATCAATTATTTCTTCTGTTATATCTGGATAATCAACTTGTATTTGCTTATCGCTTCCGATCCACTCTTTTATATCATTTATATATTTAGATTTTAGCGAATTAATTACAGTCACTCCCATATCTTTTAATGCTGCAGCATTACATTGCTGTTCATATTGCCCTTTCATAGGTATTACCATTAATTTTTTTTGAAGAAATAATGCTTCAGCAGGAGTTTCAAATCCAGCACCACACAAAACACCTTTACTACTTGCCATACTTGCAATAAAAGCTTCATTTGTAATAGGCTTAATCGTAATCATATCATCTTTGATGGTTTTTTTATGATGTTTTGAAAACACTTCCCATTTTACAAACTTAATTTTAGATAAGATTTTTAGTATTTTCTCATCACTATACGATGGAAGGTAAACGGTATAATGATCTTTATTTTCAACTCTTGCATTACGAATATCTTGGCGAATTACTGGAGTGAAAATATTTTCGTTGTACTTTTTAAAATGAAAGCCATACTGCTTTGTGGTTGGTGCATACTTTCTTAAAATAAGCTGCCCCATAGGATCCATTTTTTTGGGTTTAGGACTTCCTTTCATCAAAACGGCAGACTGGTGACTTAAACTTATACAGGGTATGTTTTTAAGTTTACACGCCCATGCAGATACAGGTTCAAAATCATTAATAATCAAATCATAACTTTCGATAGGTAAACTTTTTATCTCCTTTTGAAGCCTTCTTGATTTAGCCCTTATATAAGTTTTCCAAATATCTACTCCTCCTTTTTTACCAAAAATAAAACTCAATCCTTTAAGTTGATAACTAATTGGGTACGGAATATCAATATCAGCCTGTGTTCCACTTAACAATATATCAAGTTCAATATTCTTCTTTTTAAGAATAGGAATGATATCGCGAGCTCTGCTTAAATGTCCATTACCTGTTCCTTGAATTGCATAAAGTACTTTCATCACAACTCAATTATTTTAATAAAGAAATGTTATGCTTTTTGAATTTTAAAGTCGTGAAGTAATCCCAATAGGGATATATTATAAAATTAGCACGTGTTGTCAGAATAGAAACGAACCTAATTCTCATTCATAGCAATTAATACCATCAAAGATTGTAAATTAAAAAGAAGTAATTTGCAATCTTAGTTTAAGAATAGGTTATTTGATTGTAAACTAAAAAGAGGCAAATTACCTCTCTTTAGTAATATTTATATTATAGCTTAGCGTTACTTTAAATCATCTACGATACTTTCTAAAGCCGCAATAGTAGCATCAATATCTTCATATGAAAGGGCATCATTTAAAAAATAACTCTCAAAAGCACTAGGAGGTAAGTAAATACCTTTGCGTAACATTCCATGGAAGTATTTTTTAAAGGTATCGTTATTTCCTTTGGTAGAAGAAGCAAAATCAACGACAGGTTCCGCTGTAAAATGTACAGAAATCATACTTCCAAATCTATTTATTTGATGTGGAATACCATGATTTTTCAATACTTTTTCTAATCCCTTATGAAGATAAGCTGTTTTATCTGCTAAGCTTCTGAAGATATTTGGATTTTTATTCAACGCTGTCAACATAGCCAAACCAGCACTCATAGCCAAAGGGTTTCCACTAAGTGTTCCTGCTTGATAAACAGGTCCTTCTGGGGCTAAATAATTCATTATCTCTTTGCGAGCAGCAAAAGCCCCTACTGGAAGTCCTCCTCCAATAACTTTTCCAAAAGTTACGATATCGGCATCAATCCCTAACACTTCTTGCGCTCCTCCTCTACCTAATCGAAAACCAGTCATAACTTCATCAAAAATCAAAAGAATACCTTCTTTGGTACATAATTCTCTTAAACCCTTAATAAAATCTTCCTGCGGAATAATACATCCCATATTACCTGCTACAGGCTCAATGATCACGGCTGCGATTTCACGTTTATTAGCATCAATAAGTGCTTGCACACTTTCTAAATCGTTATAATTTGCCAGCAATGTATCTTTTGCTGTACCTTGTGTAACACCAGGACTATTAGGACTTCCGAAAGTTATTGCGCCACTACCTGCTTGTATTAGAAAAGAATCAGAATGCCCATGATAACAACCTGCAAATTTTATTATTTTGTCTTTTCCTGTATATCCGCGTGCCAAACGAACGGCACTCATACATGCTTCTGTACCGCTGTTTACAAATCTAATTTTATCGACATTTGGAACCATTGACACAGCTAGTTTTGCTAGCTCAGTTTCAATCTCTGTTGGCATCCCAAATGAAGTTCCTTTTTTTGCCTTCTCAATTACAGCATTTATCACAGGTTCGTAAGCATGACCTAAAATTAATGGTCCCCATGAAGCTATATAATCAATTAGTTTATTCCCATCTTCATCAATCAAATAAGCTCCTTTTGCTTCTTTTACAAAAATTGGAGTTCCTCCTACCGCTTTAAAGGCTCTTACTGGTGAGTTAACTCCACCTGGAATATACTCTTGGGCTTCTTCGAAAAGAGCACTACTTCTTTGATATAGCATTCTAATTAATCTATTTCTTTAAAGATTTTACAACAATCTTTTGTCCTATTGACAAATTACTGGTGTTCATTTTATTCATTTTCATTAATTCATCAACAGAAACAAAATAAGCTCTTGAAATTGAATATAAGGTATCGCCCTTCTGGACCGTATGCGTTTTATACTCGTATTCTTTAGGTGGCTTATTTTCTGAATATCCTTGATTTTGAACCATTGTATCGTACTTATACAATTGGTATTGTTCTATAAAAGATATTAATTTACTAGGGTATTTACGATCGGTAGCATAACCAGCATCTTTTAGACCTTTTGCCCATGCTCTGTAATCATCATTTTTTAAATCAAACAAAAAAGCATAACGTGAACGTGATGTCAGAAAAATGCTATGATCTCTAAAAGAATACATTGGGTGATTATATTTTCTAAAACATTCTCCTTTTTCATCATCATCATGAAAATCATAATCGCCATCCCAACCGGTATGACATTTAATTCCGAAATGATTATTGGTTTTTTTAACAAGAGCGCCACGTCCAGCACCACTTTCTAAAATACCTTGCGCCAAGGTAATACTTGCTGGTATTCCATAGGCCTTCATTTCGAATTGTGCTATTTCAGAAAATGTTTCTATATATTCTTGAATTGAGTTGATAGGAAATTCTATAAACTTGCCCGAATCTTCTGGAAGCATATAAAAATTTCCGTCATCTGTTTTTACCTCAGTAAGTTCAGATTTTGTATTTTCTTTTAATTGACTTGTCGACTTGTTTGTTTTAGAAACTGTTCGCTTAGTTGATTTACATGCAGCAAAAAAAATAAGTACAATCAATAATGCAATTTTTTTTATCATAATTTTAATAATGGTAAATTTTTCTTTTTCAATAGAATATTCATTCCTTCAATTCCTTGTAAACCTCCAGTGTGTATGGCTAAAATTTTTGTTCCTGGCTTAAAATAATCTTTAGAAATTAAATCTAAAATTCCATACATCATTTTTCCTGTATATATAGGATCTAAAGGAATAGCTGTTTTTGATTTGAAATCATTTATAAAACCTACTACTATTCTAGATACCTTTCCATAACCTCCAAAATTATAGTTTGTTTCTAAATCCCAATTAGAATTTTCAACAAATTTACAAATATCTTTTTTTAAAAAATCACCCTTCAATGCAGGAAATCCGAGAACCCTTTGATTACTTAGTGTTGAATTAATGATTCCTGCAATTGTTCCTCCAGTACCCACACAAGTACAAATTACATCAAAATTAGTATCATTTTGTGTTAAAATCTCTTCACATCCTTTTACTGCTAATTTATTTGTACCCCCTTCCGGAATCCTATAAAAATCTCCAAATTCCTTTTCTAGCGACGTAATTTCTTCAAGATTTTCTTTTTTTCGATACCATTCTCTAGAAACAAATTTAAATTGCATTCCATTTTTTTTTGCAAAACTCAAGGTTGGATTATCTTTCCATTTATCAAATAATTCTTCACCTCTAATTACACCTATTGTATTTAGATTATTTTCTTTACCTGCATAAGCAGTTGCAGCAATATGATTACTAAAAGCACCTCCAAAAGTCAGCAATGTATTTAAGCCTTTTTCTTGAGCTTCAATTAAATTATATTTTAGTTTTCTATATTTATTTCCAGAGATAAACGGGTGCAAGGTATCTTCTCTTTTTATAAAAAGAGATATTCCTTTTTTAGCAAGAATTGGAAGTAGTACTTGTTGATTAACGCTTTTCACTATTCATCTTTGATGATTCAAAGATATTTAATAAACGTGAATGGTTTTCTTTCAGAAACGTAATTTAAATTACTTTCATTAGCATAAGCCTCTCTCTCGAAACTAATATTTTGGTAAGCTCTATAACTATCAAAATAACAAATACAACGTATAAGCCATTCGAAGATGTAAAAAATATAAAAAGGAAGAATTAATAATTCTCTTTGCTGTTTTAAATGAATACGCTCGTGATTGATAAGGGTAATATCATTTTTTAGTGAACTATTTTTAAGAATGATGAAAGGCCATAGAGACAATCCAACATAATCTTTAACAAAAAAAAGTCTCGATATTAAAATCATTTATAACTAATTCGTTACGGATTTATAAATATAAATGCTAAAATTTAGTTTTAAGCATTCATTAGATTTAAAACCAACAAATTCGACCATTGACCCATAACGAAATTAAAACTCTTAAAAAAAAGGTTAAAATTAAACTTAACCTCATTAATTGAAAAAGAAGAATTAATTTTACTTTGAACGATTAGTTGGTGTATGAAGAATAATATTCCCTTAGAAGAAGGTGATTTTTATTTATCTAAAGAAGGTTATAAAGTTTTTACAGAACAGTACCATTTAAAAAGAGGTTATTGTTGTGAAAGTGGATGTAGGCACTGCCCATATGGCTATAGTTTAAAAACAAACACACGAAACTAAAACAGATTCTTTCGGCATGATTGTTGATGTTTATTTATTAAGATTTCAGTAATAACCCAATAATATAAATTGTTATGAAAATAGTTAAACTTTTAGTATTTCCATTGCTTACTCTTTTTGTTTTGAGTTCTTGTACTTCGGTTCATGTTTTAGCTGATTATGATAAGAATGCAAATTTTAATGATTATAAAACCTATGCATTTTACAAAACAGGTATTGATAAGGCACAAATCTCTGATTTAGATAAGAAACGTATTTTACACGCTATTGATGATGAAATGAATGCAAGAGGATTTAGAAAATCTGAAAACCCAGATATTTTAGTGAGTATTTTCACTAAAGAACGAGAACAAGTAGATATCTATAACAACTACTGGGGTGGTGGTTTTGGTTGGGGCTGGCATCCTTACTATTGGGGAGGTCCTGGTATGTACGGAAATCAAGTAAGCACACGTACCGAAGGTTCTTTATATATTGACTTAATTGATGCAAAAGACAAACAATTGGTATGGCAAGGAAAAGGTGTTGGATCACTATATCAAACAAAAAAAATTGAAAAGAAAGAAGCTCGTATTAAAGAATTTGTCTCTGAAATTCTAGAAGCTTATCCGCCTATGGCCGCAAATTAAAATTTTAAAAACCGCCAATTGGCGGTTTTTTTACTTTATGCCTTTTTTAAGTCCTATAAAACGTTTTTCAACAACACAAACGCTATTTTATTTTTTTCTTTTATATTAGCTCTTGTTTGGCAATGAGGTCTGCCTTGAACTGTTCCATTTAGAACTAATGACTTCTACTCATAACGGCTTACGCCTATGTAGAACCATTATATAAAGGCAATATGAAAATTAACAAAATAAAAAGCTTCTTAAGCTCAATAGAACAAATCCCTTCTCTAATTTATCTTTTTAAATGGATTTTAATTTGTGCCCTTGTCGGGTTTGCTTCAGGAAGCATCTCAGCTTTTTTTCTTTTTAGTTTAGAATGGGCAACAAACTGGAGAGAATCTCATTTATGGATTATCGCATTGCTACCTCTAGGTGGTTTTATAATAGGCATATCTTACCATTTATATGGTAATAGCGTTGTAAAAGGTAATAATTTATTACTAGAAGAATTTCATTCTCCAAAAAAAATTATCCCTTTCAGGATGGCTCCTTTAGTATTATTCGGAACTATTCTAACCCACTTTTTTGGTGGTTCAGCCGGTAGAGAAGGTACGGCAGTACAAATTGGAGGAGCTGTAGCCGACAGGCTCACTAAACTATTCAAATTATCAAAAACAGATCGAAGAATTGTATTAATTGCAGGTATTAGCGCAGGTTTTGCATCGGTATTTGGAACTCCATTAGCTGGAGGGATTTTTGCGCTTGAAGTTTTAGTTTTAGGAAGAATTAGACTCGATGCCATAATCCCAAGTTTTATGGCTGCTGTATTTGCAAATTATTTTTGTGAGATATGGGGAATTACACATACCCAATATTATATTAATGCTGTTGCAGAAATGAATCCTGCAAATTTGCTATGGGCATTATTAGCTGGACTAATTTTTGGCATAGTTGCAATGCTATTTTCAAAATCTACTCATTTTTGGAGTAACCTATTTTCAAAATATATTAAATATCCACCTTTAAGACCTGTATTGGGTGGTGTTATTTTAGCGATCGCCATATACTGCATTGGTACAACAAAATATATAGGTTTAGGAATACCTACTATTGTAGATGCTTTTAATATTAACCTCAACTCTTATGATTTTTTGGTGAAAATTTTATTTACATCATTTACGCTAGGCGCTGGTTTTAAAGGTGGAGAAGTAACTCCATTATTTTACATAGGAGCAACCTTAGGAAATGTCTTAATTTGGTTTATCCCGTTACCCATGAGCTTATTAGCAGGAATGGGATTTGTAGCTGTTTTTGCAGGAGCTACTAATACTCCAATCGCTTGTACTATTATGGGAATTGAATTATTTGGGATTGAATCTGGAGTCTTCATAGCATTGGCATGTAGCACTGCTTACTTATTTTCTGGACATTCTGGAGTTTATTCTTCTCAAATTATAGGTAGTCCAAAAAATGTAGCGTATACCAGAGAAAAAGGAATTCAACTCTCTGATGTTAAAAACAAAAGAACTAGATTAAAAAAATAAATTTTATAATGGTCATGAATAAAAAGAAATTCAGTATCTATAAATAAGCTACTCAAAACCTCTTCAAAATTGTTATTCTCATTTTGTACCTTTAAGGCATATTAAATTTTAGATATGTCTTACGAAAGCAATCCAATTTTAGATAAACTTCCAAAGCATTTAAAACAGTTTATAAAGCCTCAAAAATATAGTGATTATACTGCTATTAATCAGGCTGTTTGGCGTTACGTAATGCGTAAAAATGTTGATTACTTAAGTAAAGTTGCGCATAAATCATATTTAGATGGATTAAACAAAACAGGTATTTCAATAAATAACATACCAAATATGTATGGTATGAATCGTATTTTACAAGAAATTGGCTGGGCTGCTGTTGCGGTTGATGGTTTTATTCCGCCATCGGCTTTTATGGAGTTTCAGGCCTATAATGTTTTAGTTATTGCATCAGATATTCGTCAATTAGAGCATATCGAATATACTCCTGCTCCAGATATTATTCATGAAGGTGCTGGTCATGCTCCAATAATAGCAAATCCTGAATATGCTGAATATCTAAGACGTTTTGGTGAAATTGGCAGCAAAGCTATCTCTAGCGCAAAAGACTATGAGTTGTATGAGGCTGTTCGTCACTTATCCATCATTAAAGAAGCACATGGAACTCCTCAGGAAAAAATTGATAAGGCCGAAAAACATATTGAAACCTTGCAAGAAAATATGGGAGAACCCAGTGAAATGGCTCTTATTCGAAATTTACATTGGTGGACTGTTGAATATGGTTTAATAGGAACCATTGATTATCCTAAAATATATGGGGCTGGTTTGCTTTCATCAATAGGAGAAAGCGCTTGGTGTATGACCAATCAAGTAAAAAAAACATCCTATTCTATTGAAGCTGCTCATACCGTTTTTGATATTACCAAACCGCAGCCTCAATTATTTGTCACTCCAGATTTCGCTTATTTAAGTCAAGTTTTAGAAGAATTTGCAAATTCAATGGCATTACGAAAAGGTGATTTATCTGGTTTAAAAAAATTAATAAATTCAAAAGAATTAGGTACTATTGAACTAAGTACTGGGCTACAAATTTCTGGCAATTTTGAAAGTGTTATAGAGTTTGATAATAAGCCTGTATACTTTCAAACAACAGGAAAAACAGCTCTTTCTTATCGTGAAAAAGAATTAGTGGGTCATAGTACAAAGCATCATTCTGATGGATTTGGATCTCCTATTGGAAAACTTAAAGGAATCAATATCGCTATAGAAGATATGAGTCCAAGAGACTTAAAAGCATATAACATTTTTGAAGGTCAAATCATAACTTTAGATTTTGAAGGTGGTATTAAAGTTGAAGGGCAGATTATTACAGGAACTCGAAATTTAAGAGGTGAAATTATTTTAATCACCTTTGAAAATTGCAGTGTTACCAATGGAGAAAATGTGTTATTCAAACCAGAATTTGGTCTATACCACATGGCAGTTGGCGAACGCATTGTTTCGGCATTTAATGGCCCTGCAGATTTAGCAAGCTTTGATCTAATCACTCATAAAATTACCGATACCACAATAAAACCAACCAAGAATACTAAGAGCACCCAATTAGAATTATATTACCAACAAGTTCGTGACTATAGAGAAAGCAAAAACACAACTATATCAAGAAATAAAGTTTTTCAAGAATTAAAGAATAACTACCCTACCGATTGGCTACTTTCTGTTGAATTATATGAATTAGCAAAAATTAGTAATGATATTGATTTTGAAAAAGAAATAGTAATTCATTTAGAAAATATAAAACGTAACAATCCAAAACTAGGACATTTAATTGATGATGGATTAGCACTTTTAAATGAGAGTTTTGTTATTTGAATGGCTAATCAATTATAAAATCAGGTAAATTTTGGTTTACCACATTACCATTATATTCTAGAGTCCAGCCCATAGAATTTGTTAAGATATAGAATTTAGAAAGCTCACTTAAAAGTCTATTTTGTGCATTACTTTTTAAAGTAGATTGCTCAACTTTTTTTAATAATGAAGTGCGAACATTTTTCTTGATCTTATTATAGTCATCAGCATCAAATTGGTTTAAAAAATCGGCAGTAACATCATAATACTCAAAATCAGGATTTAATTTTATTTCAGGCTCTGGAATACTTTTAATTAATAATGTCTTACTCTTTTCATCAATCTGAAAATCTATTTTACTAAGGTCATAGGCAATAGTTACATCTGCATTAACAACTACCAACGCTTTTTTTTCTGCTGTTATTAAAGGTCCAAAAAGCTGCTGAGAATCTTTATAATTGTATACCTCAGCAAAATGACCTTCAGTAACAATCAATTTAGATACATTGTCTATTTGCTGCTGAATGAGCATAGAGTTTTCTTGAAGAATAGACCTCTCTTTCTTATCTTCTGAACAAGAACGGAAAATCAAAACAAAAGCCAAAGTAACTACAACACCAACAAAAAACTTTTTCATTTCTAAAATTTCATAAACGAATAATGCTTTTGAAGATACTCAATTTTACGCTGTATATTATTCAAAAATTTCTTATACTCTATTGAATTTTCATTAAAAGGGCGATGATTTACCCCTTTTTGGATCGTCATAACCTCCCTCATAGTTGATTTTGTACTTTCAGAAATCCAAACTTCTCTGAATTTTTCCCAAATGTATTCAATTGCTAAATTATTAGGATGCACCATATCGTCATTATAAAATCGATAATCACGAAGCTCATCCATCATAATTTCATAGCTTGGAAAATATAACGCATTTTCTTGTTTTAGTATTTGATGGATTGCAGTAATCAAATGTGCTTTACTCTGTTGATTTTCTATAAAACCGTCTTTTAAATGACGTACGGGTGAAACTGTGAAAATTAGTTCAACATTCGTATTTATAGATTTAATATTATCTATAGTTTTTTTTAAACTTTTAACAATTCTTTCTGGAGGAAGTAACTCTTTTACAAACTCTTTCTGAGCAACTTTATGACAATTAGCAACCTCTTTTTGGTTCTCTTTTAATTTATAAACCCACGCCGTCCCTAATGTAATTATAACATGAGAAGCATTAGTTATTTGAAGTTGTGTTTCTAACAAGCTTGAATTTAAATTTTCAAGCAATCCTTCTTTAGTCAAAGAAGATAAATTAGAATGTGCATCATAACACTGCCACCGCTCGTTTAAAAAAAACACCTCTTCTTCTGTGTATTTTTTCTGATCAACTGCCCTTGAAATTAAGTTTTCTATGGCTAATGGATGAAATAGAATTCCAAACGGATTTTGTAGCGTCTGAAACTTAAAATAAGAAAATTTGTTTCCAATATTTTCTACAAAACAAGAACCCAACAATACTAAATGACTATTATAATCAATTTGATTTTTAGCTTTTATTAAAGGGATTTGAGTTTGAAGTTTCATTTTTCAATTTTCAATTGGCAACTAAAAGCAAAACACCTGTTAGATTTTTTAAAACAAAACAGGTGTATCTACTTCGTTTTTAGTTTAAATAACTTTTTGCCTTTTCTAAAGCCTCCGCTATTCCATTGGGATTTTTACCTCCAGCAGTAGCAAAGAAAGGTTGCCCTCCTCCGCCACCTTGGATAAATTTACCCAATTCACGTACCACAGTTACTGCGCTTAACGCTTTATTCTCTACTAATTCTTTAGAAATATAGCACGATAATAAAGCTTTACCTTCATTTTCAGTAGCTAAAAGCAAGAACAAATTATTTTTATTACTTCCCATTTCAAAAGATAAATCTTTAATTCCTGCTGCATCTAAATCTATTTGTTTTGCTAAGAAATCAATTCCATTTATCGTAGCGAGTTCATCTAGCAAATCGCCTTTTAGGTTTTTTGCTTTAGCTCTTAATAATGCTTCCACTTCTTTTTTTAGTTTAGCATTTTCCTCTTGTAACGTTGCGACTGCTTTAACTGGATCATTACTATTATTCAACAGCTCTTTTACATCAGAAAGGGTTTTATTACTTTCAAAGTAAAAATCTTTAGTTGCATCAGAAGTGATTGCCTCTATACGTCGTATTCCTGAAGCTACTGCTCCTTCAGACTTTATCTTAAAATGCCAAATATCTCCTGTAGCTTTTACATGCGTTCCACCACAAAGTTCAATAGATTGTCCAAAACGAATAGTACGAACAGCATCTCCATATTTTTCCCCAAATAATGCCATTGCCCCTTGTTCTATTGCTTTTTGCATGGGTACATTTCGGCTTTCTTCTAAAGGTAAATTTCCTTCAATTCTAGCATTTACAAAATTTTCTACCTCTCGAAGTTCATCAGAAGTCATTTTTGAAAAATGAGAAAAATCAAAACGTAAATATTTTGAATTTACTGCCGATCCCTTTTGCTCTACATGAGTTCCTAAAATCTCACGTAAAGCTTGGTGCAACAAATGAGTAGCTGTGTGGTTTGCTTCTGTTCTACGACGTTGTTTTTCGTCTACAACAGCTTTAAAAGTCTCTGAGGTATTTGTAGGTACATCTTTTGTAAAATGAATAATTTCGTTATTCTCCTTTTTAGTATCAAGTACATAAATAACATCTCCATTTGGAGTTTCTAAATAACCTTTATCTCCAACTTGACCTCCGCCTTCAGGATAAAAAGGAGTTAAATTAAACACCAGTTGGTATTGTTCTCCATCTTTTTTTGAAGTTACTTTTCTATATTTCACCAATTTCACATTGGCTTCTAACTCATCATAACCAACAAATTCTTGCTCTAAATCTTTAAATAATACAGTCCAATCTTCTTTTGAAACTTCTGAAGCAGAGCGAGAACGATTTTTCTGTTCTTGCATAGCAACTTCAAATCCTTTTTCATCTAAAGTAAGTCCTCTTTCATTTAAAATCAAAGCTGTTAAATCTATTGGAAAGCCATAAGTATCATATAATTCAAATGCTTTTCTTCCATCAATTTGAGTTCCCTTATAATCAGAAATAATTGTATCTAACAATATTAGACCTTGATCTAATGTTTTTAAGAAAGAATGTTCTTCTTCTTTAATTACATTCTCTATTAATTGTCTTTGACTTTTTAATTCGGGAAAAGCGACTCCCATTGTATCACAAAGTACTTTTACTAGACGAAACATAAAAGGTTCTTTTGTATCTAAAAAAGTAAAGCCATAGCGAATAGCCCTTCGTAATATCCTACGAATTACATAACCAGCTCCTGTATTACTAGGCAATTGTCCATCAGCAATTGAAAAAGATACTGCACGAATATGATCTGCAATAACACGAATTGCAATATTTATCTTCTCATCCTTCCCGTAAGTACTATTTGTAATGGTTTCAATTTCTCTAATAATTGGCGTAAAAACATCTGTATCATAATTAGATTGCACCTCTTGCATCACCATACAAAGACGCTCAAAACCCATTCCCGTATCTACGTGTTTAGCAGGCAATGATTCTAATTTACCATTAGCTTTACGGTTGTACTGCATGAAAACTAAATTCCATATTTCTACTACCTGTGGATGATCTTGATTGACTAAAGAAGCTCCTGATACTTTTGCTTTTTCTTCTTCAGATCTTATATCTACATGTATTTCTGAACAAGGTCCGCAAGGTCCCTGATCGCCCATTTCCCAAAAATTGTCTTTTTTATTTCCAAAAAGTATTTGCTTTTCGGGTACTATTTCCTTCCATAATTTTAAAGCCTCTATATCTTGCTCTAAATTATCTGCATCTTTACTACCTTCAAAAACAGTCACGTATAGACTGTCTTTATCAATCTTACAAACCTCAGTTAAAAATTCCCAACCCCATTCAATTGCTTCTTTTTTAAAATAATCACCAAAACTCCAATTGCCCAGCATTTCGAACATGGTATGATGATAGGTATCTTTACCAACTTCTTCTAAATCATTATGCTTACCACTTACGCGTAAACATTTTTGCGTGTCAACAATTCGAGCGTATTTAGGTTCTGTATTTCCTAAAAAGAACTCTTTAAACTGGTTCATTCCCGCATTTGTAAACATCAAAGTTGGATCATCTTTGATAACCATTGGAGCAGAAGCAACAATTTTGTGGTCTTTGTCCTTAAAAAATTCTAAAAATTTTGATCGTATCTCTTGAGATTTCATTCTTTAAATTTTATTGTTTTTTAGCAGAACTAGTATAATTTATTGTAACAATTTAAGTTGAACCACGTCTTATGTATTAGAACGGTTACTTTGTTAAAACTTAAGCTTTTTATAAATTTAACAGATTCTACAAAACAATTTTTATATTTGTTTGTTACCTTAAAATCAGAGCACAAAAATAGGATAAAATCCATTTATGTCTAAAGTAAAATATTATTACGATCCAGATACGCTTTCGTATCGCAAAATAGAAGCACAAAAGTCTAGAAAATACAGAAATATTAGTCTGTTTTTACTGGGTTCATTTTTATTTGGCCTTTTAGGTTTAACCATTCTATTGAATACAAATTTCATAAATACTCCCAAAGAATTATCGCTACAGAGAGAGGTTAAAAATTATGAACTTCAATTTGAATTACTTGACAGAAAAATGGATCAAGTAGAACAAGTATTGGCAAATATAGAAGATAGAGATAATAATATTTACCGTTTATATTTTGAAGCAAACCCCATACCCGATGAACAACGTAAAGCTGGTTTTGGTGGTGTTAACCGATATAAATCACTAGAGGGGTTTAATAATTCTGAAATGATTATTTCAACTACAAAAAGAATGGATATCATTCAAAAGCAAATGGTTATCCAATCAAAATCTTTAGATGAAATTACTGTTCTCGCCGAAGAAAAAGAAAAACTTTTAGCAGCTATTCCTGCAATTCAGCCTATAAGCAATGAAGATCTTACTCGAATGGCTTCCGGTTACGGTTGGCGCTCAGACCCGTTTACAAAAGCAAGAAAAATGCACTGGGGAATGGATTTCACCTCTCCAAAAGGCACTCCTGTTTATGCTACTGGTGATGGTAAAGTTATTAGAGCTGATAGTAATTCTTCTGGCTATGGAAACCATATTAGAATAGATCATGGTTTTGGATATGTGAGTTTATATGGGCATTTGAGTAAATACAATGTTACAGCAGGAAGAATGGTAAAACGTGGTGATTTAATAGGTTTTGTAGGAAGCACAGGAAGGTCAGAAGCACCACATTTGCATTATGAAATATTCAAAGACGAACAACGTATCAACCCAATTAACTTCTATTACGGAAGTTTAACCGCCGAAGAATTTGATAATATGTTACGAACTGCATCGCAAGAAAACCAATCTTTAGATTAATGCATATAGAACTTCCTGAAAAACGATATTACGGTATTGGCGAAATTGCCAAGGCGTTTGATGTAAATACATCTTTAATAAGATTCTGGGAAAAAGAATTTGATGTTTTACAACCGAAAAAAAATGCAAAGGGCAATCGTAAGTTCACACCACAAGATGTTAAGAATCTTCAATTAATTTTTCATCTGGTAAAAGAAAGAGGGTTTACTTTAGAAGGTGCTAAAACACATTTAAAGGAAAGTAAAAGTCAAACACTCTCTACTTTTGATATCATTCAAAAATTAGAAGGTGTAAAAGCAGAACTTATAAAAATAAAAAATCAATTATAACACGAACCAAAAAATACTAAAATGAAAAAAGGATTAATAGGAGTAATAATAGTAGTTGCTATTATTGCTATTCTTGGAATGTGGTATGTTAATACCAATAATAAATTAGTTGAAATGAAAGGGCAAGCTACAAAGCAATGGGCAAATGTTGAAAGCTCTTATCAAAGACGTAGCGACTTAATTGGCAATTTAGTTAAAACGGTGCAAGGAGCCGCCGATTTTGAAAGAGGAACACTTACTGATGTTATTGAGGCACGCGCAAAAGCAACATCAACAACTGTTGATGCAAATAATCTAACTCCTGAAAAAATGGCTGCTTTTCAAGAAGCACAAAGCGGGCTGACAGGAGCTTTAAGCAAATTAATGGTTGTTGTAGAACGTTATCCAGAATTAAAAGCAAATCAAAATTTTCTTGAATTGCAAACACAATTAGAAGGTACCGAAAATCGTATTAACGTAGAAAGAAATAGATTTAATGATTTAGCTGGAGATTACAATATTAAAATCGATAAAATACCTACGAGCATCATCGCTAGTATTGCAAATTTTGATAAAATGTCTCTATTCTCATCTAAAGCAGGAGCTGAAGATGCTCCAGATGTAAATTTTGATTTCAACTAAATAAAAGTATGTCAAAAGTAGAAGATTTTTTAACCACTGAAGAAGAACAAGAAATTGTTCAGGCTATTATTGAGGCTGAAAAAAATACTTCTGGAGAAATTAGAGTTCATATTGAGACTCATACTCGATTAGACCATTTTAAACGTGCTCAGGAAGTTTTTCATTTATTAAAAATGGATAACACTAAAGAGGAAAATGGTGTTCTTATTTATGTGGCAGTAAAAGATAAAAAGTTTGTGATTTATGGAGATCGTGGGATAGACAAAGTGGTTCCAGCAAATTTTTGGGATACTACAAAAAATACTATTCAAGAACATTTTAAACTAGGTAATTTTAAACAAGGAATTGTAGATGGTGTTTTAAAAGCTGGTAAAGAACTTGAATCAAATTTCCCTTGGAGACATAATGATACTAACGAACTTAGCAATGAAATATCTAAAGGCTAGCCTTTTACTTCTATTTTTATTCGGATTTGGGCTTGGATTTAGTCAATTTCAAATACCCGATAAACCTTCCGAACAAAAAGGGGTTTATGATTACATCAGCTTGTTATCCCCTTCACAAGAGAATAATTTAGGTCAAAAACTAAAACGTTATGCTGACAGCACATCAACACAAATTGTAGTTGTTATTATTGCCACTACTAAAGGTGAAGAAATAAATTATTTAGGTGCTCAATGGGGACAAAAATGGGGTATTGGCCAAGGCAAAGAAGATAATGGTATTTTAGTAATTTTAGCAAAAGACGACAGAAAGGTTGCTATTAATACAGGATATGGTGTTGAAGGTTCTTTAACAGATGCTATGTCAAAACGAATTATAGAACAAGTGATTATCCCTGAATTTAAAACTGGAGATTATTATAGTGGATTAGATCGTGGAACCGATGCTATATTTAGTGTCTTAAATGGTGAGTTTAAAGAAGATCGAAATTTTAATAAAAACTCTTTTCCTTTTGAAAGTATATTCCCCTTTATTATTTTAATAGTTATCATTATCATTCTCTCTAATAAAAATCGTCGAAATGGAGGAGGAAATGGAGGCAAGCGTTCTTCTGGTTTTGATATTTGGGATGCTATTATTCTTAGTAATATGGGCCGAGGAGGTCATAGTTCAGGTGGCGGAAGCTTTGGTGGAGGTGGCTTCAGCGGAGGCGGAGGTTTTGGCGGTGGCTTCGGAGGCGGAGGTTTTGGTGGAGGCGGAGCCTCTGGAGGCTGGTAGCAAAATCATCCTTTTAATCTATCTAAAAATATAAAAAGCAACCATTTTTTTATTTTTCATCTATTTGAAAAATACTGGTATGTTTAAATCACTTTTTTTAATACCAATTTTTATATTCTTACTACAATGTGAAAATGATTCTGTTTCAGAAGATTGTAGCGCTGTAACTTGTTATGTAGAAACTTTACACCTACAACTTATAGATCAAAATTCTAATGAAAATCTTTTAGAAAATGACACTTATATACAAGATGACATAGCTATTACCGACAATAATTCAAATGCTATTCCTTTTTCAATAGTAAGCAGTTCATTTGGACAAGCCATTCAAATACTTTTAACTAGTACCAGAACAGAACTACTTAATTATACCTTTACAATTAAAAACAAAACAACATTCAACAGCACTATTTCTATTGAAAAAACTGGTGAAGGAAATTTTTGTTGCGGTATTAAAAAAGAAGTAACAAGCATTACTGTAACGGGTATTGAAAATGAAATAAACTTGTCAAAGAAAACCATAATGGTTTTTTTAGAATAAGACTTATCATTACATAAATCTTACTCCCCCACCTCGTGATTTTTTACCTCCAAATTGGTCAAACTTATAGCTAAAACTTAGCATAAAATACTGTTGTAGTACGGTTCCTTGAAAATCTTGAATAAAATCATCTCCTGAACTTCTACGCGTATTAATATTCTGATTTAATAAATCATAAGCCAGTACTTTAAGAGTTGCTTTCTTATCCATTAATTGCATCCCGAGACTCATATTCCAAAAAATAGCATCTTTATCAAAACCAGTACCTACATTGCCATTGTAGCTATAACTAATATCATTACCCCAAATTAAATTTTTTGGCCAGTATGTGGTTGTTTTAAATTGAAAGTTATGTGCTATAAAATTCACATCTTCTAACCCATCAAGATTATATTTTGTTTGATTAAATGTAATGGCATAAACAGGCTCTATCTCTACCATTTCTCTAAAATTTAATGTGGTAGATATTCTTGGACTAAAGGAAAGATTTTTAGATTCTAAACGTTGCCCGTTTGTAAATCCAACGCGTTTATTATAGTTTGCGTAAGGTCTTATATTAAATTTAATGCTATATGCGCTATCTTTTTTTATCTCTTTTGAATATTGCATTCCAGCATAGCCGTTCATATTTCCATTAACATTTGTATAGGTCGTAGTTCTTAAAAAATTCTCATCAGTAGTAGTTACAGACGAAACGTTGTTGTCTTGTAACGTAACACCACCATATATAAAGAAACCTGTACGCTCTTTCCAGTTATAATCATTATAATCTATATTTATTCTATGATTAACTGAAGGTGATAAATTTGGATTACCTACAACAATATTTAAAGGATTACTAACATTTTGTATAGGTTGTAGTTGATTAACCGAGGGAATATTTAAACTAGAATTGTACCATAAACTTATTCTTTTACTTTTATCAATATTATAATTGATATTAGCTCTGACTAATAAGTTTTTATAGGTTTTTGAAAAAGAAGTATTTTGTAGAAAATCGTTATTCTTAAGATTAGTGGTGGTATATTCTGCTCCTAACCTCAATCTAAGTTTTTCTCCATTTTTATTCAACCCTAATGAAGGTGTTTGCTGTTCATTATTAAATTTGAAATCTGAACTTAGTGCTTCATTAAAATTGGTATAACCCCCTATTACATCATTAAAGTCAAAAACTGACCTTGTATTATTACGTTCATTATTCTCATATTCATATCCAAAATCTAAAAATAATTTTTCTGCAAGAGGTTGACGATATCGTACTCCTATTCGATATGAATCGTTTTTATCATCACTATCCGTAAACTGATCTAGAGATTCTTCACTTGGGTCTGTTCCAAATACTTCACGCAATGAATTTAAATTTGATAGATTTTTACTTTCTGAATTTCTATTTCTAAAAGATACTCTTATATACTTTCCAATAGTATCAAGCCTCTTAAAAATTGTAACTTCATTTGAAAAATTTCGTTGCTGTCCATCGCTAACTGTAGCAGTTTGGTTGCTGTTAATTGTTTCACCGTCTTCATCTGTAGAAATTGTGTTTGAATAATTCCCAGAATTGGTTCTATTAACACTTAACGATGGTTCTAACGAAATACGTAAAGTTTTATCAATATCAAATTCTAAATTTGCTCCTCCTTGATTTGAATTTGTACTTCCTCTAAAACTAGATTCGGTATCTGTAAAATAGCGACGATCCGGTAGTATATTTTCACGAGATGTTTTTTGATCATTATATGAATCACTATATGAAAAGAAGTAGTTACTACTAACCTCATATTTCCCTTTTTCTTGATCTGCATAACTAGCCCCTAGTGTAGAAGATGTTGTTATACCTTCTCCAAACCCAAAAGATAAACCACCCACTTGAAAACCACCATTGTTATTGAATGAAATTCCACCTCTAGAATTGCCTACCATATCATAGATCTCATCAAAAGAGAATCCTGCATTATTAATATTATTAGCACTAGCTATAATACTAACCCGTTTTTTATTATTAAAATAATTGAGTAAACCATTTGCTTGGTAGCGATCATCGGTTCCATACCCTGCTGCCATTCTGCCGAGATAGCCTTTGTTTTTATCTTCCTTTATGGTAAGGTTTATTGTTTTAGTTTCACCATCTCCATCTTCACCGGTAAACTCTTGTTCTTTTGTTTTTGTATTAGAAATCTGAATTTTGCTTATAATTTCTTTTGGTAAACTTTTAGTTGCCACTTTAGGATCATTACTAAAAAAAACCTGTCCATTAACTAAAACTTGATTTACTTCTTTACCATTTACAGTTATTTTACCATTACTATCTACCTCAACACCAGGTAATTTTTTTAATACATCTTCTACAGTAGCATCTGGTCTAGTTTTAAAAGAATCGGCATTAAACTCAAGTGTATCTTTTTTTATGGTGATCGGAACTCTCTCTCCAGAAACTTGAACTCCTTGTAATTCTTCAAACTGCTCTTCTAATTGTACTGTTTGTAAATCGATTATCGCTTTTTTAGCGATTTTCATTTTTAGAGTTTGATATCCATTGTAAGAAAAGAATATATTAAACTCTTTTAAGCTAGTCTTACCTTCTAATTCAAAATCTCCATTTTGATCAGTAATACTATATGTAATTAGTGTACTATCTAAAATAGATTCTGCATAAATCGTAGTAGCTTCTAAAGGGTTTTTGGTTTCTAAATCGACAACTTTTCCTTTTATTAAAAAATCTTGGGCGTTAGAAATTGAAAATAGGGAGACACTTAACAATAATGTTAATAAAAATTTAGTCATTTGATTAATTTGGCTTTTTGGATTGATGAATTTTTGGTTGTTTCAAAAATATATCAACACAATAAAAACCAAACAAGACTTAACATAACTTTATGTTTCTAGTTGACAGATAATACGCTAATTTTCAAGCGAATTTTACTTCTTTCTCATGAAGACTGAAATAGGTACACCTGTGAAATCAAAATTTTCACGAAGCTTATTTTCTAAAAACCGTTTGTAAGGATCGCGAACATATTGTGGCAAATTACAAAAAAATGCAAATTGCGGATAAGGTGTTGGCAATTGAGTACAGAACTTAATTTTTACGAATTTTCCTTTATAAGCAGGTGGTGGATAATTCTCTATTAAAGGAAGCATAATATCATTAAACTTACGAGTTTGAATCTTACGACTTCTATTTTCATATACCTGAACTGCTGTCTCTATAGCTTTAAAAATTCGCTGTTTTGTTAAAACGGACATGAATATGATAGGAACATCTGTAAAAGGTTCCATTGCTTCCTTTATCTTTTGTGTGTAGTGTTTTATCGTATTGGTCTCTTTTTCTTCAACCAAATCCCATTTATTAACAAGAACGACAATACCTTTATTATTACGCTGAGCCAACCAAAATATATTTTGTACCTGACCATCAAACCCGCGTGTAGCATCTAAAATTAAAATACATACATCAGAATGTTCAATAGCCCTAACTGAACGCATTACAGAATAAAATTCTAAATCTTCACGAACTTTGGCTTTTCTTCGAATACCAGCAGTATCTACTAAGTTAAATTCGAAACCGAAACGGTTATACTTTGTATCAATACTATCTCTGGTGGTTCCAGCTACATCTGTAACTATATATCTTTCTTCTCCAATAAGGGCATTTATAAAAGATGATTTTCCAGCGTTTGGTCTTCCAACAACAGCAAATCGAGGTAACTCATCATCTTTACTCACTTCTTTTTCTGGTAGAACTTTAACTAAAGCGTCAAGCAAATCTCCTGTTCCGCTACCGTTTGTACTCGCTATAGTAAAATAATCTCCTAATCCTAAAGAATAAAACTCCACAGCATCTTCAGCTCTCTTACCATTATCAACTTTATTGACCGCTAATAAAACAGGTTTTTTTACTCTTCTTAATAAATTTGCAACGTCTTCATCCATTCCTGTAACACCAGTTTCTACATCAACCATAAAAATTATAGCATCTGCTTCATCAATAGCTAGCTCTACTTGCTTATCAATTTCTGCTTCAAAAACATCGTCACTACCTTTCACATAACCTCCAGTATCTATCACTGAAAATTCTCTACCGTTCCAATCACTTTTTCCATAATGACGATCACGTGTAACCCCACTAACAGCATCAACTATAGCTTCTCTACGCTGAATTAATCTATTAAAAAAAGTGGATTTACCAACATTTGGCCTTCCTACAATGGCTACAATAGCACTCATACCTCGTTATTTTGCTGCAAAAGTACTATTATTATTTGAAGAAAAATGATTAGTTTTTCTTAATCATCTGTAAACTAGAAAATTCGATAAGACCGGTTTACAAAATGATTTGATTAAAATCAATCTATAACGCTATAAAAAGAATAATTCTTAGAATTAAAATTATCTAAATTATAAATTAAAAGTGTTTAATTTATAAAGATCTAGCCTTGGTTATATCCAAATCTTTTTAATTGATTTGGATTGCTACGCCAATTTTTATTGACCTTAACATACAGTTCTAAATGCACTTGTTTATCAAAGAATTTCTCTAAATCTTTTCGAGATTCAACTCCTACTTTTTTTAAGGCCGCCCCTTTATGGCCTATAATAATTCCTTTTTGTGAATCACGTTCTACCATAATAACAGAACGCATTCTAATGATGTCATCATCTTCAAAAAACTCTTCGGTATCTATTTCTACTGAATAAGGGATTTCCTTTTTATAATTTTGTAAAATTTTCTCTCGAATAGTTTCATTTACAAAAAAACGTTCTGGTTTATCCGTAAGTTGATCTTTAGGGTAAAAAGGTGGTGAAACTGGAAGTAATTCAATAATACGTTCAAAAACACCTTTAATATTAAAATTCATTAAAGCAGAGATTAAATGAATTTCTGCCGTTGGCAATTGTTCTTGCCAATATTGTACTTGTTCTTCTATAATTTCTTGTTCTGTAACATCAATTTTATTTAATAATAAAAGAACTGGAATGTTACTATTTTTTAATTTTTCAAAGAAACGCTCATCTTTTAATGCCTTTTCCCCGATTTCTACCATATAGATAAGAATATCAGCATCTTCAAAAGCCGATTTAACAAAATCCATCATTGAAGATTGCAACTCATACGCAGGTTTAATAATCCCAGGAGTATCTGATAAAATCACCTGAAAATCATCTCCGTTAACTATTCCTAAGATTCGATGTCTTGTTGTTTGTGCTTTTGAAGTGATTATAGATAATTTTTCACCTACAAATGCATTCATCAACGTTGATTTTCCAACATTCGGATTTCCTATAATATTTACAAAACCAGCTTTATGCTCTGTCATTTTTTAACTTTTTAAAATAATCGGCAGCAGCAACATTCACTTTTGGAGCCAATAACAATACGGCAATCATATTTGGAATTACCATTAAGGCGTACGATAAATCTATTAGGTTTTTAACTAAGTCTAGTGATGCTACTGCTGCAAAAATAATCATAATCACAAAGTATACATTATATAATTTGCCAATTTTAGGATTTGTTAAAAAGGACAAGGATTTAACTCCATAATAAGAATAAGTAAATAAGGTTGATAATGCAAAAGCTGTAACTATAAGCATTAATAAGCTATCGCCATAACCGAACAGTGTACGCTCAAAAGCTTCTAAAGTCATTAAAATTCCACTAACATCTTCAGTATAGGCACCACTTAAAATAATAACAATTGCTGTAAATGTACACACCAAAATTGTATCAATAAAAGGCCCGAGCATGGCTACCAAACCTTCTTTAATTGGATTATCTGTTTTTGATTGCCCGTGATACATTGGCGCACTTCCTAATCCTGCTTCGTTTGAGAACATGGCTCTACGAACACCAATAATTACCAATCCCCAAAAACCACCAGTTACTATTGTATTAAAATTCCATGCCTCAGAAAAAATAAGCTGTAAAGAAGGCCATACTTTTTCTGAATTTAATACCATAACCACAATCACTGCTATGAGGTAAATAAACACCATAAAAGGCACAATTGCTGAAGCTACTTTTGTAATTTTAGTTAATCCTCCAAAAATCACGAAAGAAGTAATAATTGCTAAAATAAGACCAATAGTCCATTTCCAATTTTCTATATCCATAGCAAAAAGATTTTCTTCTGGTTTTACAACCATCATAAAGGTTTCTGTAAATTGATTAGCAGTAAACACGCCTAAAAAACCAAACAAGCCACAAATACAAAAGAAAATCGCCAAAGGTTTCCATTTTTCACCCAATCCCTTGGTAATGTAGTACATTGGTCCTCCTTGTAATTTACCATCTGCATCGGTTGTTCGGAACATTACAGCAAGGCTACAGGAGTAAAATTTAATACCCATTCCAATAAGTGCCGTGATCCATATCCAGAAAACAACTCCTGGACCACCATCATGAATAGCAATAGCAACTCCTGAGATATTACCTAGGCCAACTGTTGCGGCTACTGCTGCGGAAAGTGCTTGAAAAGAACTAACATCTCCTTTTGCATTTTTATCATCATACTTACCCGCTGTAATAGCAATAGAATGCCCAAAAAACCGAAAAGGAATAAATTTAGAGTATACCATTAAAAATAAACCGCCACCAATTAGTAAAAGAAACATAGGCCATTCGGTATATGGTAAAATGGCAGATAAAAAATCGTTAATAATTTCCATTCAAAAGATATCTAATGTTAAAGAAACGTAATTTAAGGATTTTAGCGGGAGGTATAAAAATAATTATCATATTATCTTTTGATAGTATTAAAAAAGCTTTGTATATTTGCAGCCTGAAATAATTCAGTCAGCATTATGAACTGAAAGCTTAAAAGCTAAGTTGAATTTTTTTAGAACCCATATCGCGGGATAGAGCAGTAGGTAGCTCGTCGGGCTCATAACCCGAAGGTCACTGGTTCGAGTCCAGTTCCCGCTACTAAACAAAAAGCCTTTTAGGAAACTAAGAGGCTTTTTTTGTAGATTACATTTAATATTTTTATTTTCTTAATTGTTTACGATTCTTTTATAAATAGTCAAATTGATTTTATCTGTACTTGCTTTTAATTTTCCTGCTCCAATTGTTTCTTGAAGATTTTCTATAATCTTTTTCGATTTTTGGAATGATTTCTGCACATTCAGAAATTGAACAAAAGCTTTTTAAAGCGCTTTCATTTTGTAAGGTTTCCTTGGATATTAATAAGTATTTAATTTTGAGTAATTATTAATTTAAAAAATTGATTGTTTTTTTATTCCTTTGATGTATATATTAAATATGACTATTAAAATGAAAAATCTTATAAAAATATCTCTTATTAATTTAGCTATCCTATTTATAGTTAGCTGCAAACCTAACAAAGAGAATAGTAATGAATTTACAATCACTAAAATTCAATCTGAAAAAGATGGACAAACCCTATTTTTAAAGAATGATAAAGGTGAAATTTACACCACTATTATCAGTTTCCCTAACGGTAATTTTATAGAAGTACATGAGGGTGATATTATTACAATGGATATTCAAGATACTCTTAAAATGAACCCTCCTGCCTTTATTTCAAAAAATATACAAATTATATCAAGTAAAGAATAATCAATTAAAAAAATATAATTGATTACTATTTAAAGTTGAATTTTCAGAACGCAAACTTTGTAAAATTCAAACAACTCTAAAGGAATAATGCTTATGCATTAGCAATAAAAAAGCCATCTAAATTAGATGGCTTTTTTGTAGAAATTTATCATATTATATTCTTTTATGAATTATACTCTTTAATCTTCTTTAATGTAATTTTTCTTTACTTCTAAAAAAATTAATACAACCGCAGTTAAAATACACATTAACAATACAATAGTAGGATTGTTGTCTACAAACCCCACAAAAAACTCTAAAACCTCTTTTATCATAATTCAAAACTAATATTATTCAATACTTCATAGATACATCTAACGTAAAAAAGTTGCTTTGATATATTAAAAAAATGATAAATATTGAGCTACTGAAACACTTTTAACTCAACATCGTCTTTCTCATTACATAACATTAGTGGGTTATATGAAATTAATAACTCTAAGAGAAAAATATTAACTTTGATTACACTTTTTAATAATAAGCTATTTCCCAACCAGATAATGAAAACTATTTTTTCTATATGTATGGTCTTGTTTTCGGTATTGTGTTTTTCACAACACAAAATTGATAGTCTTAAAATCGAACTTAAAAATAATTCAAAAAAATCTACACCTTATATAGATGTTCTTAATGAGATTGGATATCAATACTGGATTGTTGACTCAAATGAATCACTTAAATATGGTTTAGAAGCATTAACATTTTCTGATAGTTTAAACTATTTAAAGGGGAAAGCAAAAGCTAATCGCGTTATCGGAGTGGCCTATTGGACACGTGGAAATCATTTAGACGCCATTAAGCACTTGAATGATGCATTAAAACAAAACAAAACTTTAAATAATAGAGAAGATATTGCCAATACAACCTTAAATATTGCTATGGTTTATGCAGCTTTAAACGAAAATGATAAAGCATTAAATTTATATGAAGATGCTATTAACCAATTCACTGCTTTAAACCTAAAATCAAGAATTGCCACAACATTTACTAAAATTGCATCTCTTTATATCGATGAAAATAGACTTGGTCAAGCTAAAGACTATTTAAACAACGCCTTAAAAATGCAAACTGAAGAAAATTTCACCTATGGCATAGCTGAAACGCATAATAGATTAGGCATCCTTTATATGAAACTTAATGAAAAAGAGCAAGCCTTTTACCATATTGAAAAATCGATAATCAATAGTAGAAAAGTAAATGATACAGATGGAATAATTAACAACCTTATACAATATGCCAAATTATTATTATTAGATAATGAATTTGATATTGCTGAAGAACATCTTTTTTTAGCAATACAACGCGCCAAAGAAAATAACTTAAAAAGATATGAACTTGAAGCTTACAAGGAACTAAAAAATTTAAAGCGGATTGAAGGAAAATCTGAAGAAGCTTTGCATTATTATGACAAATATGTTTCATTAAAAGACAGCATTTTTAATTCTGAGAAAGCTATGAGAATTGCTACGCTAGAGTTTAATAATGAGATAGAAACTAGAGAAAAAGAGCTAGAATTATTAACCGAAAAAGAAAAAACAAATACTATTGTCCAATGGAGTTTAATTATTGGTCTAATAAGTCTTATGACTATAACTATATTTTACTTTTTTAATCTAAAGAAAAGATTGTCACAAAGAAGAGAATTACAAATAACAAAAGAAGAATTCCATAAAACTGAACTAGAAAATGCAAAACTAAAGCAACAAGAGTTAATGCAGCAATTGGAATACAGAAACAAAGAGCTTACTTCCTATACTCTAAATTTTGTTCAGAAAAGTGAATTGTTCCAAGAATTAAAAGAGAAAATAGCACTACTAAAAGTAGAGACTCCTAAAAAACAAGAAATTCTTATAAAAGATCTTAATCGTATTATAAAAAAGAATATAAATATTGATAGAGATTGGGAAGATTTTAAACGCTATTTTGAAGATGTACATACTGGTTTTATCGAAAAACTTAAAGAAAAACATCAAGACTTAAGTGCAAATGATCTTAAAATTTGTGCCTTAACAAGACTTAATTTAAACATCAAAGAAGCTGCAACTGTATTAGGAATAACACCAGAAAGTGTTAAAACTGCCCGTTATAGACTTAGAAAAAAGCTAAATCTTGAACCTAATGAAGAACTTCTAAGTTACTTTCTAAATTTAGAAGATTAAAAATTACTGATTTCTAAATATTTTTTAATCAAAAACTCTAAATATAAAAAATATTAAGGTAATTGATTATCAATTTGTTACATATTTTCGTATACCTAATGTTCACCTTTTTTTAAGTGAAAAACAATAGTGGTCTATCTAAATTAATTTGATAGACCACTTTTTGTATACACCCTTTATTTTAAAAAATAACATCTCCCTTCTAGGTTTGCATCATCATTCAAAATCATTAATAACGAATAATCATGAACTATTTAAGAACACAAAAGTATGAATCAACATTAAAACAGTTTTGGTTCAAAAAAAGACACAAATTAAAACTACAGTTAAATCAAATAAAAAGAAATTAAACATGAAAGAAATTATTTTAAACTTGCCAAATCCAATTGAGTTGGTATTAGATCCTATTTCATATATCGTTTTCAGTATATATGGCGGATTAATGATCTGGGAAGCTGTCTTTCCAGCAAGAGAACTTCCTAAAATTCGTTTATGGAAATTTAGAGGCCTTATTGCCTTTGTTTTGTTTTTTTACCTATCATCTTATCTTCCAATGATATGGGATGGGTTTCTTGCAAATTACCAAGTATTTGACCTTACCTCCTTAGGCACAATATGGGGTGCAATCGTTGGGATATTAGTCTACGAATTTGGCTTGTATATATGGCACTTATCCATACATAAGAGTGATTTTTTATGGAAGGTATTTCATCAAATGCACCATAGTGCAGAACGATTAGATAGTTATGGTGCTTTTTATTTTAGTCCGATGGATATGATTGGTTTTACATTTTTAGGCAGTCTTTGCTTGGTAGTTTTGACTGGTTTTACCCCTGAAGCAACTACACTCATCATTTTAGGAACTACTTTTTTATCCATTTTTCAGCATAGCAATATTAACACACCTGTTTGGTTAGGGTATATTATTCAAAGACCTGAAGCACATACATTACACCATGCTAAAGGAATTCATGCCTATAATTATTCTGATATTTCTGTATTTGATATGGTATTTGGAACCTTTAAAAATCCTAAGAAATTTGAACATGAAACCGGATTTTATAATGGTGCTTCAAAAAAATTAAAAGACATGCTTTTGTTTAAAGATATCTCTACGGAAAACTAAATAAGTTAATTACTAAAAGTCAAAAAAATGAAACTTACCTTACTAATAACAGTCAGTATACTAAAAATTGGTATGCTGACTGTTAATCCTAAACTTAATGAACCCGTAAAAAGCGCTCTTTCAATTTCGTTAGATAATGAACCCATAAAAATCACTAAAAAAACAATTACCCTAAATACTGGAATTCATATGAAGTATTTAGACGCTGGAAATAAAAATGGTAGAACAATACTTTTTATTCATGGATACACAGATACTTCACGCTCATTTGAACAATTAATTGTAGAACTTTTAAAAGTCAATTCTGATTTAAGATTTATAGCTATAGATCTTAGAGGTCACGGAGAAAGTTCTATGCCTAGTCCGAGTAGTTCAAATAATTTTAGGATTGTAGATTTTACAGAGGATATTCTAGATTTTATGAAGCTCAAGAATTTAACGAAAGTTGATTTGGTTGGTCATTCAATGGGAAGTGTGATTGCTCAAGAAATAGCTTTAGAGCATCCCAACAAAATTTCTTCCTTAACTATGATTGGAGCTTTAGTAAATGGTAAAAAGAATACTGCAATTCAAAATTTCCTGATACCAGAATTGATGGATAATTGGAAACAAAAATTAATAACTAAATATGGCAAAGATTGGAAGAATAAATCATACCTGCTCAGTCCTGAGAACCTCGGTCCTTCGGTTACTAATTTTCTAAAAGAAAATTGGGTAACAGAGGCTGGTGTTGAAACCTCCGTTTTAGAAACAATTTATAAAGAAACAATTAAAATTCCTTTAGCAACTTGGTTTGGAGCCTTAGAAACTCTGAGTGAGTTTGATCATTCAAAACGCATGAAAAAGCTAAAAACACCTACGCTTATAATTTGGGGAGAAGGTGATGAGCTTACTGTAAAAGAAGACCAAGAAAGACTTCTTAAAGCTTGTGAAAAAGCTCGTCAACAAAATGGCACACTTGTTTATTATAGAAGTTATGGCTCTATAGGTTCACAAAACAAAGCTCCTGGCCATAACTTGCATTGGGGCAACGCAAAAATTGTTGCTACAGACTTTTTAGAATTTATAAGTGCTGAACATCCTTTTAAATCAGCTGCAAATTAGAGAAACTAATAAACGCTATAATTCAATTATCTGAAGCTAAACGCATTGAATATTTTACCTCAATAATTGATCAGAGATATGAAAGACTAAAATATATCAATTCAAAAACCTGTGAGTCTTGATTACTCTCAATATCTAAATACAGTAAGAAAACCACATTTGGAAAATATTCAAGGTAGTTATTATGAAATTAATCAGCACAACTAAATCTATTATATTAAAATACACAAACTCATAAATTTTAATAATGATAACATTAGAAAAAGTACCTTTCTACATACTATTCTATTTACTATATGCATTACAAAGTTTAAGCGCCCAGCAACCTGTAACGATATCAATTTTTAACGAATCTACAACTGTGCCTTATACAACTTTTGCAAATGCACCGATACACCCTGGCGCTCAAATAGGAACAGAATTCACATGGAAAGAAAATAAATATTTTCGATTATACCCATCTATATCAATTGGTTACATGTTTCATAAAAATCTCTTTAAGGGTCTTTATGCAAATTTTGAACTTGGGGTTGATTATAAAACTTCATTTGGTCTCAACCTTAAAAGTAAGATTGGTCTTGGTTATTTGCACACATTTACTACCCAACAAGAATTTCAGTTTGATGAAGGTTCTTATAAAAGCAAAAAAGATTTAGGCAATTCAAGGCTCATGCCCTCATTTACAACAGGGCTTGGCTTTAGATTGCACCCAAAAAAAGCAAATTCAACTGAAATTTTCCTTCTCTATCAATCATGGATTGAATACCCCTATTCCCCTGGATTTATTCCATTAATGGCACATACGAACCTTCATTTGGGAGCTAAATTTTATCCTTTCAATAATAATATAAAACCATGAAAATAATAACATTTATACTACTTACATTACTCCTATCGTGCACAGAAAGTGATAGTGTTTTCGAAAAATCTAATTATGAATGTAGCCAAGTAATTGATCAAAATAATCAAGATCATCCAAAATCTAAATTGGTTTCTAATATAATGAAAAGTATGATTTCTAAAGGAGTTCCTGGAATTTTAATGACTGTACATACTAATGAAAATGGTTATTTCTCTGATGCATTAGGCAAAAGTGATATAGCAAGTAATATAAATATAAATGACTGCAATATTACACGTGTTGGTAGCACAGTAAAGACATTTACGGCTGTTACTATTTTAAAATTACAAGAAGAAGGAAAACTAAAGTTAGATGATTTAATCAATCTATACCTCCCAGAAAATGTATTAAAAGATATTGAAAATGCAGACAAGGTTACTATAAGGCAACTTCTTAACCATTCTAGCGGAATCTATAATTATATACAAGATCTTAAATTTCAAACAGCCTCTTTGAATGATTTTAAAAAAGTATGGAAAGTTGAAGAACTATTAGATTATGCCCGTAAACGTAATGCATACTTCTCCCCCGGTGATGATGTTATTTATTCTAACACAAACTATATATTCTTAGGAATGATAATCGAAGTTGTTGAAGGAAAACATTTTTATGAAGTTTTTAAAGACAAAATTTTTAATCCCTTACCCCTAAATTTTACACAATTTGCAGCAATCGACCCTGTCCCCGATAATATAATTCGAGGTTATATTGATATTTATAGCAATCTCAACTTAATAAATTCGACATATAACAGTGGATGGGATTACTTTTCGGCTGACGGCGGATTAATCTCTAACGCTTTTGATCTTAATGTTTTCTTGACAAATTTATTTCAGGGAAACATTTTATCAGATACTTCACTAAAAGAGATGATGACTTGGACAAAGCCTAAAAAAGAATTTGGTGATGGGTTTGAAACCTCTTTTGGTCTTGGTATTTTCAAAATTGAGACCAATTTTGGTCCAGCTTACCTGCATAGTGGTGATGCTATTGGATATTTTGCCAGCATGGTATATTTCCCAAACCAAAAAACTACAATTACTTGGGCTGTAAATGCCAATTATGGAAAAATGGATGAAATTATACAATCAAAAAAATCGATGGAATTTATTTTTAAAACTTTATTAGAGTAAATATAAAATGCTATAAAAATCAATCATTCAATTAAACACTAATTATGACCCATATAGAACTTCAGAACCTAAAACTAGACTTAGCAGTAAGGACAAAAAAGGGAATCGATTTTATTTTAGCAGCAACCATAGTTTGGTTTATTATTGCATTTATTTGGTCAAAAGAGATAGACTCTTACCATAAAAGTGTCTTAACTTTTATGGTTGGAGCTCTATTGCTTCCATTAGCATTTATACTTTCCAAACTATTAAAAACTGACTGGAAAATAGTTAACAACCCCTTACAACCACTTGGGCTTTGGCTAAATTTTGCACAACTATTTTATTTTCCATTTTTGGTATTTGTATTACTAAACTTACCAGAATATTTTGTGATGACCTATGCTATTATTACTGGAGCTCATTTATTTCCTTATTCATGGCTTTATGATGATACTATTTACGCTATTATGGCTGGAGTTATTTCCGCTTCAAGTCTCATAATTGGGCTAAACATAAGTTTAAATAACATGTTCTACATTCCTCTTTTCATAGGCTTCTCCTTACTGATTATGTTTATTTTATTATGGCTATCAATCCCTAAAACAAATCAGAAATCAAATAATATCTATTGATATTTAATAAAATAACGTCAATAATTAAAATATGATTACTCAATTTACAAGCCCAATTCATATCTCATTAAGATTCAAAAGTTTCTTATATCTATGTACATTCTTCCTTTTAATTTCGTGTGAAAAAAATACTCTAGAGTCTAATCCATATCCTATAGATAATTTATATCGAATTCCGGTCGTGGTTCATGTCATTCATCAAGGTGAAAAAATAGGTGAAGGTTATAACCTTTCCGAAGAGCGTATAATTGATCAGATAAAGACTCTAAATGAAGATTTTAGAAGAAAAGTAGGCACAAGAGGTTTTAATAATCATCCTAACGGAGCTGATACAAGAATTGAATTTGTTCTTGCTAAGTCAACTCCTAATGGGACACCAACCAATGGTATTGTAAGGATAGACTCAAGTACTATTAATAATCCAATACCTATTAATCAACGGTATGACCATTTTGCCTATTATAGCTATTGGGATTATAAGCACTATCTTAATATTTGGATTGATCCTCTTCCAGAGACATTTATTGATGTTATCCTTGGCTTTGCAACAGGCCCTAATTCTGACCTTCCAGGCAACCATCTTTTCGCTTTAGGGGAGCCCATCCAAGCTGAGGGAATCATCATAAATTCATTTCATTTTGGCAAATCAGCTATACAATCTAATTATAATCTTGGAAGAACATTAACACATGAAGTGGGTCATTATTTGGGATTATTACATTTATGGGGAAGTTATGATTGTGCTACGAACGATTACTGTGAAGATACACCTCCTGTGAGTAATCACAATTCAGGATGCCCTACAAATATTCCCTTAGCGTGTAATGGTGAACCAGCTTTTATTGCAAATTATATGGATTATACTGCAGATGATTGCATGAACATGTTTACAAAAGATCAAGTTAAAAGAATGCACTATGTTTTAGAAAATACTAGTGCGCGAAAATCATTAATTCATTCTCCAGGATTAAAAGAACCCTAATTTTAAAAACACTTAAAAAATTACTTACAAAAATCATCAATCATGAAAACAAAACAATATATTATTTTACTTATTACATTATTTACAACAATATCAAATGCACAAAAAACCAAAGAAGAAACAATAGATCTTTTTATAACTAACACTTTAAGTAAGTTTAAAGAAATTCCGGGTCTTGCAATTACAATAGTAAAAAATAATGAACCATATTTCACAAAAGCTTATGGCTATACTGACTTAGAAAACAACATAAAAAGCACAACAACATCTCCTTTTTATATAGCTTCTGTTACAAAATCTTTTGTTGGCTTGCTATCAGCACAGCTAGAACAAGATGGCATTTTAGATCTCAACAAATCCATCACAGCATATGCTCCTATAAAAAATTTCAAAGATAATAGTATTTTTAAAGATGTAACCATCACCGACTTACTATCACATACAAGCGGAATTTCAAATAACCTTTTAACATGGCGATATGCAAGTATTGGTTATTATACCAAAGGAGAGATGATTAACATTCTAGAAGAAAAAACAGTTTCTCTAAAAAATAATAAATCATACCGTTATGATAATTTTGGTTACAACGTATTAGATTTAATTTTATCTGAAGAATTTAGTCTTAATTGGAAAGATTTATTACAAGAAAAAATATTCAACCCGTTAAAGATGACTCATACTTCTGGCTATCTATCACAGGCAGAAAAAAAGAAATGGAATATTGCTCAACCGTACACTTCTATTAATTTCAAAGGAAAACCTGAATTGGTATTAACTAAAAAAAACGATCAAACATATCAAGCTGCTGGAGGTATACTCATGTCTATTAATGATGCTCAAAAGTGGTTATTAATGAATATGACGGAGGGAATAATGAATAATAAACAATTAATTAGTAAAAATGCTATTTCAAAAACACATTCATCAATAGCTAGTACAGAAAGTAAAGGGACAATTTTTGATGATAAAAGTTATGGTCTAGGCTGGACAAATGCCACTTTTCATAATCATAACGTCTTATATCATTTTGGAGGTTTTGATGGCTATTTCTCACACGTTTCTTTTTTACCAGAAGCTAATATAGGTGTTGCTATTTTTGCAAATGAAAGTCAATTTGGAGACAACGTATCTAACTTAATCGCTTCTTTTATTTATGACTTATTATTAGGAAATATAAATGAGGAAAATGAATATAATGATGAAACTGCCAAAGTAACAGCTAAAATAAATGCAATTCAAAAAAGTTATGAAGATGATAGATTAAATCGAGCTGATCGAAAATGGACACTAATTCATGATTTTGAAAATTACTCAGGTGATTACGAAAACAAATATTCTGGAATACTTCATATAGAACCTTTTGAGAATACTTTAAAGGCAAATATTGGAATTTCTAGCGCAATTGCAACCCCTTCTTATAAAGATGATTCAATTCGTATAGAATTTAGAAACAACCAAGGTAGTGATATTCTGTTTATCTCTAATAATGAAGGAACATTTGCAGCAGTTTTTGGTGGTAATGTATATTTAAAAAAATAAAAAATAGAAGAAAGCCTATTATTAAAAAATTATTTTACCGATAAAATACACATAGCTTCGCTGTGTTGAAAATAGATTGCAAT